>ERZ779889.1073-NODE-1073-length-29446-cov-4.342248_pt1 | contig 29446 bp, 31 predicted proteins | sample MGYA00511030_ERZ779889 | MGnify/ENA primary metagenome ERZ779889 (study PRJEB29588, sample SAMEA2160616) | human gut metagenome | biome: human gut; feature: human-associated habitat; material: faeces | place: Denmark | collected 2008/2010 ...
CCCCCTTGCCAAGGTGGAGGTAGCGAGTTCGAGCCTCGTCGCCCGCTCCAGAAAAAGATAAGGAACGCGCAGCGTTCCTTATTTCATATGGTACCGTGGCCAAGTGGTAAGGCAAAGGTCTGCAAAACCTTCATTCGCCAGTTCAAATCTGGCCGGTACCTCCATGTTTATTCAACGCTTTAGATGCAACTTGAAATAAGTTGCATCTAAAGCGCTTTTTAGGGTAAATTCAAGAGAAATAGACTGAGATTAGTTTGAAAATCAAAGGTAAAATGTGAACGCGATTTTTTACAGTTTCATAGATGCAAACATGCTGTGATGCATCTTTTGAACTGTATCAGCCGTATGCAGTCAGAGATTGAGCAGCGCCATTTATGATTTCAGGGAAAATCTGAAAAAAGAGTGCTGATTTTATATAGAGTTTTCAGAAAGTTATCATTTGGAACCCTGCCGGGATTTTCGTGGCGTGAAGCCATAAGAATCCCGGCTTTTTTCATTTTCAAAAAGGGCGCTGGGAGCCAGCGCCCGATTATCAGTCGTTCTTCCTTAAGCGGGAAGGGCGGCTTTTTTCGTTTTCGGAGTAAATTACCTGCGTCTGAAAAAAGGGCGCCGGAGAATATGGAGGTAAAAAGTGAAAAATCAAATGAGTTCCAAACCTATGAGAACCGTCCCGGAATACCGTGACCATACTGGCCCTCCCGGTTTTGCAGAGAAGCCTGTATGCACGGAAACACCCTTGTGTGAGGGGTGTCCGTTCCCTAGCCATGGGTTCTTGTGCCAGGGTGGAGACGGAGAGTGTATGCGCACACGAGTAATGAAATTATCTGATAGGGAGGAAAAAGCAAATGAATATGCCATTTCCCAGCCGTGAGCAGGTGGAGTCTATCCGAAAGAATTATCCACCCGGCACACGCGTTATGCTGAACAACATGGATGACCCATACTCTCCAGTGGAATCTGGAACCCGTGGTACTGTGCGGTACGTGGACGATTGCGGTCAGCTCGGCGTTGCCTGGGACAATGGGCGCAGCCTGTCGCTGGTTCCCGGCGTGGACAGCTATCGCAGGCTGACCCAGCGGGAGATCGCCCAGGAACAGGGGATGGAGGAGATGAAGCTGTGAGTATACGGACAATCTCGACGGGTCAGCTCCGCCGTATGGGAGATCAGGAAGGTCTGATTCTTCAAGGCTGCGGCGGCGACCCACAGGAGTGGCTGGATGGCATCAATGAGATTCTTGCCCAGGAGTGCATTCTCAAAAAGGGCGCTGGCTTCGAAGAAGCCTATACCTTCCGGCATGACGGGATGACCTGTATGCTGTTCCCCTTCAAAGAGGATATGGAACTGGATGTGGGAAGGCTTGCCGCATGGCGGCTGGCATCCTATTCCACCTTCGGCGGAACATGGTTGTCTGACTATGTACCTAACCGATTGGGCGGTTTTATTCGGGAACAGAAAATCGCTCCCGAGCGCATCAAGCCAGACTGCCCGCTCATAGGTGAGGACGGGAACATATTCCGTATTATGGGAATTGCCTCAGAGACACTACGGGAGAACGGAATGCAGGAACAGGCGGAGGAAATGCGCGGCAGAATCTTTCAATGCCAGAGCTATGATTCCGCCCTGAGCATTATTGGGGATTATGTGAATATCACAGCCAAAGAGCAGGCTGAAGAACTGTCCATGGAAATGAATTAAGGCCGTTATGGAATCCGAGAGGAAACCATAACGGCTTTTTTGCTTTCTGCAGAAGATATCAGTCCCACATATGCCTTCTCAGGTAGGATTCCGTATCATAGTCATATCGGAAGCGAACTCCGGGAATTGACTCGCCGCGGAGAATGGCAGTGTATGCCTTTTGGTGGATTTCATTAAGCTCCCGGTCACCGACAAAAAGGTTGTCAGAGATCATCAGGGCAAAGGCAGCGTCCGGGTATTTGGCTTCCAGTTCGGGAATGCTTTCAGGCGCGGCATGGCGCAGGGCGCTGATGCCGGGAATGCGGCGGAAAAATGCTTCCTGTCGCTGCAGAAGCTCCTGCATTGTGTGAGAAATGGCTGTAGTACCCATTGTAAGTATCTCCTTTTGCTGTGCGCACTGGTTGAGATGATACCATGAAATAAGTGAAAGAACAAGACTTGACTTTTTCTAAAACCTTGCTATCGAGGTGCGATGCTTCAAAACCATGAAGGGGGTGATGAATATGAGAGACCGACGCAAATTTAGGGACAGGTGTCCTGAATACAGGAAGAAGTGCAAACTTAACGGCCGATACAGCAGCCTGACCGCAGGCGCTGTACCGGCCGTTTCTATTATGAATGGAGCGTGAGATAACCTATCAGAACACCTATAACCCGCATTGGAAATAAGACAAACCTGCTGCCGATCATCCTGTCTGTGTTCCCCAGAGAATTCGGACGCTATATTGAAATCTTCGGCGGCAGCGGGGCTGTGCTGCTGGGGAAGGAACCCAGCAAATTTGAGGTCTACAACGATATCGAGGGGGAACTGGTGAATTTCTTCCGGGTAGTGAAGAACCGTCCGGCAGAGCTGCTATTGGAGTTGGATCTGCTGCCCCTGAATTCAAGGGAGGAGTTTGCCAGCTGGCTCCACTTCCACGACGGCGGAAATGAACCCAACATCCATTTGCCGGATCAGCTGGAGATCATCGACAGAACGACACCAGCCTCTCTGATGGAAGAAGCAGAGAAGCTGAAAACATCTCTCCGGAGGCGCTCGGACTACCGGGATGTCCGGCAGGCGGCTGCTTACCTGATGCGTGTGCGCAACAGCTATTCCAGCTCCGGACGGAGCTTCGCCTGTCAGCCATTCAGCGTGCGCACCCTGTTTACGCAGATTTGGGAAATGTCCCGGCGGCTGGAAAATGTCATTATCGAGCAGCAGAGCTTTGAGGTGCTTATCCCTCACTACGACCGGGAGGACAGTTTCTTCTACGGCGACCCGCCATATTATGACAGCGAGTATGTCTATGACGCGGAGTTCGGCTGGGATCACCATGTGCTGCTCCGGGACACGCTGGCAAAATGCAAGGGTAAGTGGCTGGTTTCTCAGGTGGACTGCCAGGAGATCCGGTATCTGTTCAGGGACTATCAGATTCTGGACTTCAAGCGCATTCACCCCATGGTGCAGAAGTATGCCCCCGGTAAGCAGTTTGGGGAGCTGCTCATCGGCAACTATGATCTTCTGGAACGGGAGCGGGAGGTTCCCTTACAGATGTCCCTGAATGAACTGCTGGGAGAGACCATCCCGGTAGAACAAATTTTGAAGGAGCGGATTATACCATGCAAAAAACGAACAATGAATTCGTAGAAACTGTTCTTATGGCCATCCCGGCGGACATGCTGGAGGAAGTGGGGATTGGACCCTGTTCCACTGTCCAGATGCATGTATCCCGGGGACGTATCATCATTCAGGCAGTGGATGAGGAGGCATGCGGCGGCAGCCGGTACTGTCCCTGTGACTGCCGCTGTGAGGGTTGTCGGGGATGAAAATGTTCAGGATCATCGGAAGGGAAGGCAGGATCACCATTCCATGGGCAATCCGGCAGAAGGCTGGCTTCCGGCCGGATGATGTGGTGTCCTTCCAGCTCATGGAGGATGACAGTGTGCTGGTGCGGCGGGAGAGTACCTGCAGGAAAGAGAAGAACCCCGGCGCTGGACGGGATGCTGCCATTACGGCATTTCTGGACAGTCTAGATGAAAAGCAGCGTTACAGCGCGCTGGTGCATCTTTCTGTCCTCTGGGCGCAGAGCCATGATAACCCTAAGAGGGGGGAGCTTGAATGAACCAATATCGGGTCGTGTATGTGGAGCCGGGAAAGCCTGCTGTGGAGAAGAAGATCGGCACGAAGTTGGAAGACCTGCAGGCGGAAGTTGGCGGGCTGATCGAATGCATTTATTGCCACCGTGACGGAACCCTCATTGTAGCAAAACGATGAAGCCAAGCTGCTGGGTATGGAGGGCAACCGCCGGTTGGACGGCGGTTCCATCATTGCGGGGCCATTTTTCGTCATTGGCGACGCGGGGGAGAACTTCCGCTCGCTGACAGATGCGGAGGTAAATCGCTATCTGCAAGTGTACGCGGAACCCCAGCAGATTTCCCAGCGGGAAGTTCGGGCGGACATGGGTATGACATTCTACTGTTTCTGAGGTGCGACATGAAGATCAAAGCAAAAATCGACCGGATGGTGAACTCCGGCAATGTGAAGGCGGTACCTGTATGACGGAACGGAAATTGATCAGACAGTCAACCCTTGACAGACGGCGGAATTGTGGTATAATGAGCATAAGAAAGGGCGCTGCCGATAGACGGTTAGCCCCCTAGTTGATTACAAGAAGTAAACCGCACTAGTTGGGGCTGGGGCGGTTTACTTCTTTTTTATGATCGTAATGATCAAACTGGCAAAGGTGATGAGAACCATGAGCAGCTGGAACAGTTCCTCATATGTAACAACATTCACATCTACCACCCCCTTCCAGTCAGGACAGGGGGTAAAGAAGGATCACCCCCTGAAAGAGGGGGATAACCGCCTACCGTGTTATGGCAGCGCCCGGTTCTCGAAAGAACCACATTTATTCTACCAAAATGTGACATAGAAGTCAAAACATATTTTCGATATGCCAGCTGTTTTTTGCGGTTGGCTTTTTGCTTTGGAGGAGGTGTATAGCGAATCAGGAGACAAACGAATTAACTATGGGCAGCTTGTTCGATGGGATCGGCGGCTTTCCTCTGGCGGCGGTGCGGAATGGCATCCGTCCGGTATGGGCAAGTGAGATTGAAGCTTTTCCTATCGAGGTGACAAAGCTGCGGTTTCCCAACATGGTTCATGCTGGGGATATCACAAAACTAAACGGAGCGGAGCTGCCGCCAGTAAATATCATATGTGGGGGCAGCCCATGTCAGGATCTCTCAGTGGCCGGAGCCAGAGCCGGTCTGGCCGGTGCGCGCTCCGGCCTTTTTATGGAACAGGTCAGACTTGCAAAGGAGATGAGAAATGCAGACGAATTACGAGGCAGAACAGCTATCGATATACGACCCCGATTCATGGTGTGGGAAAATGTTCCCGGAGCCTTCTCCAGCGGAACACCAAAAGGAGAAGACTTCCGGTGTGTTCTCGAGGAGATCGCCCGAATTAAGGTCGGTGGTGTTTCAATCCCTCGACCTTACCCCTGGCCATGGCAATCTGCTGGGCGAATCATACTGGGAGCTAATTTCTCCCTGGCGTGGAGATGCCTCGACGCTCAATACTGGGGTGTCCCCCAGAGAAGAAAACGGATCTTCCTTGTCGCGGATTTTGCAGGAAGATCCGCCGAAAAGATACTATTTGACCAGGAAAGCTTGCTTGGGTATCCTGCGTAGAGCTGTTGAACGGGGAAAGGAACTTCCTGAAAAGCTGAAGCGGGCGCTGGAGATTCAAGCTGGTCTCGTTCTGCCGGATGGCAGACCCACGAAACTGGAAGCCTACCATATCAACCAGAGGGACGAGGGGATCGACCTTCACGGCGTATCCGGAGCGTTGATGGCGACTAGCAATATGCAGATGCAGACCTTTATCACCCAGCCGGATGGGGAGGAGAATGAAGACTGCGACGGAGCAATTCAGCCCATTGCGTTCGCAGCGAATCAGAGAGACGAAGTCCGGGATTTGCACGATGTTGCCGGGGCGCTGGGCGCACAGCCGGGTATGAAGCAGCAGACATTTATTGCTGCTGGCTTTTCCGCGGGGCAGGGGAGCAAAGCCGGGGGCGTTGGCTATCAGGAGGAATGCGCACCAACCCTGAAGGCGTCCGATAGCGGCACAAATATGGTGCCAAGCATCCTATGCCTAAATGATCAGGACGGCAGCGTTATGGGGTGTTCCGAAGACGTGAGTGGGACGCTCCGTGCTCAAGAGCATGGACACCAGCCGCTGGTCTACGAGAACCACGGCATTGATGCCCGTTATACCGGCCCTCACAGGGTGGCGCCTACCATGTCCGCACGGTATGGCACGGGTGGTAATAATGTGCCGTTGGTGGAGCAGGATACGCCTGTTTACTGTATTGTCGGAAATGCCATTGACCGTCAGCCTCAGAACGGCGGTAATGGGATCGGGTATCAGAAGAACATTGCCTACACCTTGACGGCGACAGATCACCACGCAGTCTTCAGCCGCCAACGGGTGGATGTGTTCACAGAGAACGAAGTGGTCAGTACGGAAAGCGCCCGGCAGCACAAGGATGCCACAGATCTGGTGGCGCAGCCTTATCAGGATGCGGTTGGCACGCTGGTTCGGTCAGACCATAAGGGCATCAGCAACCAGTATGTCGGCGACGATAAGTGCATTGTGGAGAGCCATAACCTGATTCGCCGTCTGACGCCCCTTGAGTGCGAGCGCTTGCAGGGTTTTCCAGACGGCTGGACAAACATCTCAGGGGCATCAGATTCCGCCCGTTACAAAGCCCTGGGCAACAGTGTGGCGATTCCATGCGTGGAGTACGTTATGCGGGGAATTGCAATTGTCCTACGAGCTGGACGCAGGAGGCGAGTCTGGCTCGTAATCGTTATTCAGCAAATAGAAATCAGGAGCGCCGGGATCTGAATGAAACCGGCGCTCATCCTGTTTATTTGATTTCCTGCTCGATGTTGTCAAAGAGGTCGTCGTTAAAGAATTCTCTGAGGGAAATTCCCAGCCCATCGCAGAGCTTTTGCAGGGAAACCACACCGGGATTCTGGCTCTTGGCGTTGAGCATGCTGTAAACGGTGGAGGGAGCTACCCCGGAACTACTGGCAAGGGCATTAATGGCGATACCTCTTTCGTCGCACAAAGCCAGAATCCTGGCTGCGACAGCTTCTTTCGCATTCATATAACATCATCCTTCTATACGATATATCGTTGACTATATTTTATAAAAAGTCGGGATATATCGTGTGGGATATATCACAATTTTGCGGAATGTGTGGTAGAATATGCGATATATCGTAAAAATGGAGGAAGAAAGATATGGATATGAGAGCGAAAACCTGCTGCTTCACCAGGCATAGGAGCATGAGCGGGGCAGAAAAGTTAAAAGTGGCTGTTCGTCTACGAAAAGCTATTAAGGAGCTGTAAAGCAGGGCGTTGTGTTTTATGGTGCGGGAGGCGCACTGGGATTTGACACTCTGGCGGCGCAGACGGTGCTGGATATGAAAAAAGAATATCCCCAGCTTCGCCTGATTCTGGTGCTGCCTTGTGAAGATCAGACCAGAGGATGGCGAAGTGAGGATATTGCAGTTTATGAGGATATTAAGCGTAGGAGTGATAAGGTCGTGTATGTGTCCAGAGAATATACCCCGAACTGTATGCACAGGCGGAACCGCCATTTGGTGGATCACAGCGGAACCTGCATCTGTTATTTGACAAGAGATTCAGGTGGAACAGCTTATACCGTTGATTATGCCCGGAGAAAAGGACTTCATGTTATCAATATTGCAAGATCAATTTGAACAAGGAGGGAACCCAATGAATATCCGTAAGAATATAGACTACAGCGAAATGTATGCAGAGCTTGACAAGGCCATGGCAGCAGATATACCCCAGATGGAGCTGTACTGCGAGATTGGCAAAGCTGTATGCCAGAGAACGGAAAAAGGAGCGGCGGTTGCGGCAGCTGCATATTTGAGCAGACAATACCCGGATGCTCAGGGCTTTTCCCCTCGGAACCTTCGTCGGATGAGGGATTTCTATCGGAGTTATCAGGATTATCCTGCGCTGCTTTCTTTGGCAATGGAGCTCGGTTGGATACAGAATGTTGTGATTCTGGAATCGGGGTTATCCACGGAACGGAGGGAATGGTATCTGAAGGCTGCTATGCAGTTTGGCTGGTCTAAGGCGGAGCTGACACGGAAAATTGCGGACAATGCTTATGAAACAATCGCTCTCACAATTTGCGAAGTAGATTGCTCGTCTGCAGTGGAGAAAGAAACAATCAGTCATCTGGGTAATATCGATTATCGCTACGTGGTAGGTGAAATCCGATTTTTAATTCCAAAGGTTATGTACAGGGTGAGGACACTGAGAGAGGGGAGACGACGATGTTGGGGATTCACGATGATCTGCGGCTGGAAAATAACCGGAAAGAACTCCTCTTTTTCTTTCATCTCAATATAGTTTGACAATGAGCGTCCTTTGGTTTGGCACATTCTCCTTTTTTTGTTTTTGATTCCATTGGGGAGCAGCTTGTATTTGATTGAAAATTGTGCTAAAATTTATATATATGCTCGATACAGCGGAATAAAAGGAGAGAGATTAGAATGGCAACAGTAATCGAAAACATGACTGGCGTTCAAATCAAATCACCATTTTTTAGTGATCTTAAGACCTTGGAACTATTCCCTGATATTTCAAAAAGTGGGACATCATCCAAGCGGAATAGGGTCGCATTGCTGTATGGAACTAACGGGAGTGGGAAGAGTACATTAGCGCAAGGATTTAGGGAGTATGCAGGTTCAACAATTCCTAGGACAGTGGATGTTGTCCCGATGGCTGGAGCTAATCAGATAAAGCTAACACCTGGTGGAAAACCGGAAAGAATCCATGTTTTCGATGAGAGCTATATTTCGGATAATATTAAGCTTCAGCGCGACGGACTTGGGTCGATTATTTTGTTTGGCCATCAAGTACAGATAGAAAAAAGAGTAGAGGAAATAGAAACGGATATATCATCTGTTGCGAGTAAGATTCAGAAACAAGAGGAAGCATGTAATAAGTATGTGGATACCAATAATGTTGCTTCGCCTTCCTACTGGCTGACAAGAATAATTAGAACTCTCCAAAGATCGGGGGGGGAGGTTGGGCAGAGACAGATGGCATTCAAATAAAAAAGCACCAAATTAAGGCGAGAGTGACCGAGAGTGAGGTTAGGAGACTTGGACAGTTGGTTGCAGAGAGATCCGAAGATGATGTTAAGGCGGAGTTTGAACGACTAATTTCCGTATATGAAAAAACAAACTCCGCATCTAGCCTGATTTCGCCAGAAATATCGGTTATCAAAATTCCTTATAGCATACTATCGACAGCAAAGATTCAAATGGCAAGAAAACCGAAAAGTACTCCGTTGTCTGAGCGAGAGCAAGCATTGCTGGACTTGATGGGGATATCGACTTTGGTAAACGCAAAGGGATTTCTTTCTGTTACATCAAATACTGTTTGCCCTCAATGCTTACAGAATGTGTCTGCAGGACACCGAAGCGAAACACTAGCTCTGCTAGATAGAATCCTTAACAGAGAAGTTGAGGATTATCAAAATAATCTCCGGAGCCTGATGATTCCACTCATTCTTGAAACTCAGTATGATGCATATTCGTGTGTGGACGCTGTACTTGTGGAGAAGATTCGGCTACATATCCGTTTAGTCAATACTGCGATTGGAGAACATAATGATGCTCTGATGGCGAAAATCGGAGATCCGATGGGTAATGCAGCCTATGAAGACAGTCATAAAATTGGGGATGCGTTAATGGCACTCAACGCATTACTTTCAGAATTGGAAGAAAAGCGACTTGCATTTAATAAAGTTATTGCTGACAGAAAGAAAACGGAAAAACAGTTGGTAGTATTAAACGATTTGATTGGCCATTATTCTATCATAGATGATTATACGAGGATGGTGGATCAGGATAAGGCCCAAGAGTCCGATAAGGAACTCCTTTTCTCGCTGAAAACACGGGAAAAAGAGTTAAGATTAGAGCAAAAAGAGCTGGATGACCAACGGAAGAATTATAAGCTGGCTGTGGATCAGATTAATCAATCACTGTCGTATATCTATTTTAGCAAAACACGATTCGAGGTTGTACTAGAAAGTGATCAACTATATCATCTGAAAGTGAATGGCATGCCGGTTACACCGGATAAGATATCCTGTGGTGAAAGAAATGCCCTTGCACTCTGCTACTTTTTTACTGAGATTGCTAGGGAAACTGACTTTGATAAAATGTATAGCAGTGAGTTTCTTCTAGTAATAGACGATCCTGTATCAAGCTTTGATATGGAAAATCGTGTTGGAATTCTCTCATTTTTGCGATTTAAAATAAATCAGATTCTTTCCTCGTGTGTAACGAGCAAAATTTTGGTTATGACCCATGACCTTAGTGTGCTCTTTGATTTGCAGAAAGCAATGGATGAAATTGCCAGTGCTTGTGCTGCAAATAGGAAAAATGCTGAATATTCGTCTTTTCAATTAGTCAACAAAGAACTTGTACCTTTTCAAACTAAGAAACACAACGATTATACAAACTTGATGAAATATGTGTATGATTATGCATGTAACCCAACAGATGAAATGGATATATCAATAGGGAATGTTGCGAGAAGATTGTTTGAGGCTTTTTCAACGTTTATGTTCAAGAAGGGAATAGAAAAGGTGACCCTTGACGAGTCAGTGCTTTCGCTGATATCAGATCAGCATAAACGAGAGTACTTTCAAAACTCAATGTATCGGTTGGTTCTCCATACTGAGAGCCATTCTCAGGAAGCAATACAGGGAGCGCCTGAGGCGAGTTTTTTCGCTCATATTTCGCGCGCGGAAAAACAGCGTACTGCTAAAGATATTCTGTGCTTTATGTATTCTGTGAATAGAGTACATGTTTTGTCGCATATTCCAGAAGCAGAGACCGATATACTTGCTTGGATGGGCAATATCTAAAGTTAAAAATAACTATGACAGCGTTTCCTGAGAGAAGTAGGCTGAACAGAGAAAGCATCCTCCGGGATTTTTTGATGTTTCCACGTCAGGGTAGAATCATCTGAAACGGGGGGAAAAAGGAATGTTGTAAAGTTTTTTGTTGTTGCAGAAATGCAGAAGAGTTCCGTAGATGTTGAGATGAGGATTCCCGAAGCACAAGCCACTGTGCGAAAGGTAATGGATAATCCTTGATACTGTTGATACGTTCAAACCCACCAGTGGTATCACCAAGAAGCATCCTAACAGTAATAACTTAGATGGCGTTGTGGCATTTTATGATAAACTTACGTTGTAGGAACTATATATGTGGAATGGCCTAGAGGGCAGAGACTATTTCGGAGAGAAGTGCAGCGCCATTACCGCGCTAAAGTTCCAAAGAAAATTGATACACATTCGTACTTATAGAAATTGGGGAAAGTCAATGACTAACATCATAGGAACAGATTATCTATATCATTATACATCACTTGAAAAATTAGCCCTGATATTAAAGCTGAGTCCATTAGATAAGATGGATGACCGTCAGGAGCAGAAAACCTCTGATGTTGAAAACGTTGGAAGATTTGTATTTGTAAGTTCTTGGACAGATGACAGCGCAGAAAGTATTCCCATGTGGAAAATGTACACGGATCCGTTAGCAGGGGTGCGGATAAGAATGAGGAAAAATCCTTTTAAATGGCATACAACGAAAGGTGCTGATCTTGAGAAAATTTTACATATGCCAGCAAATGATGAAGCATCTCGAAATGCATCTGTTCGTACGTTTTTGGACATAGCGAAAATGATGGATGGGGGATATATGTCACCACAGTGTTGGAAGGGAGAAATCCTCAAGGAAGTAGAATATACAGACGATCTTTCGCTACTTGAGCCTCGCGTTTCAGAAACCAACGGAAATAGAATGTCCATCAATTTGGGGGCGCTGGGAAAGCACAAAAATTCATACTGGAAATTCCAGCGTGAATGGCGGTATATTATGGTGTTTATGCCGATGAACTTTAAGACAGATGTGGGAGATATGGAACGATATGCGATTGAAATGACATACAAAATGCTTAATGGCGTTCAAGCGCCACCGTTCCCTTTCTACGACTTAGAGATTGCGGATGAGAATTTTGAAGAAATGGAAGTTACGTGTAGCCCGCAGATGACACTGGGCAATAGAATATTGTTGGAGTCTCTTTTGAAGGACTTGAATCCCAAAGCAAGGATATTAGACAGTAAATTATTGGGAAATCTATAATTGTATAGTATTTATATTTTTCGTGGAGAAGGCAATGTCGAAACTTGCGATTGAAATTTGCTTGGTTTTCGTAGATTTGTGAACACAGACAACCCCAAATTTAAGAGATCAAAAGTGGACGGTACGTCCATGTTTATTCAACACTTTAGATGCAACTTGAAATAAATTGCATCTAAAGCGATTTTTAGGGCAAATTCAAGAGAAATAGACTGAAATTAGTTTGAAAATCAAAGGTAAAATGTGAACACGATTTTTTATAGTTCCATAGATGCAAACATGCTGTGATGCATCTTTTGAACTGTGTCAGTCATATGCAGTCAGAGATTGAGCAGCGCCCTTTCTGATTTCGGAGGAAATTTGAAAAAAGGGCGCTGCTTTTTTATAGAGTTTTCAGAAATTTATCATTTGGAAACCTGCCGGGATTTTTGTGGTGTGAAGCCATAAGAATCCCGGCTTTTTCCATTTTCAAAAAGGGCGCTGGCTTCCAGCTCCTGATTATCAGTCGTTCTCCCGTAATAAGGAGAGCGGCTTTTTTGTTTTCAGAGTCAATTACCAGCGTCTAAAAAAGGGCGCCGGGGAATATGGAGGTATAAAGTGAAGGATCAAATGAGTTCCAAATCTATGAGAACTGTTCCGGAATACCGTTCTCATACTGGCCCTCCCGGTTTCGCAGAAAAGCCTGTATTCACGGAAACTCCCTTGTGTGAAGGGTGTCCGTTCCCAAGCCATGGTTTTTTGTGCCAAGGCGGGGACGGGGAGTGTATGCGCACGCGATTGATGAAATTATCTGATAGGGAGGAAAAAAGCAAATGAATATGCCATTTCCCAGCCGTGAGCAGGTGGCGTCTATCCGGAAGAATTATCCATCCGGCACACGCGTCATGCTGAACAACATGAATGGCCCATGCCTGATCAGAGAGATTTCGCAGCTCTGTATTGCTAAGCTGTTGCTTAAGCTCGTACGTATAAGTATAGCCTCGGGTATCATTGTTCATGAAACGAAATAAGAGGTGTTGTAAGACAGCAATTTGAGCTTGAATTTCCGGATCAGGACTATCGGCATTATGCTCAACGAACTTCACGGCTTGTGCAAAACACAACTGTGCAATATCCTCATCGTAGTCATCTGCAATGGCACTGTTTTCAAGGGTATAGGTTTTGTATGTTTCAGAGTAAAGTTCAACTCTGATTATTTTGTTGTGTAATATCTTGAGGTAATCTGGCGCATCGGCAGAACACTTGTGACTATCATAAATATAGGCCAGGGTGCCGCTGATCAAATCGGTAATTTGAATACGGACATCAGACTTCCAAAAACCACCTTGCCGTATGAATAACAGCATAAACTGCCGTCCCAGGTATTCGCTGGTTTGGCCGTTTCGTCTGCAAATGCGGACGATCTGATATAACAGAAAAATGCAGACCTCATCAAGCCGGCGCTAGACAGGCGTCTGCATTTTGCCTGAAAAAGAGGATGTTCGGGAAGAAAGGAACGGTAAAAGCTGGCGGCGTTTTCCAAACGCGTTATCTTATGCGCCGGATTCCGGTTCCAGGGGAACATCCAGAATCTTCGCCTTTGCGTCCCGGGAAATACAGTCAGCCTATCCTGGTACGCTGGATGTAATTATCGAAGACATGGTGGTCGGCATAGACCTGTTTAATGATCCGTATGGCGTCCTGCAGGGGCTTGGTAAGCTGCTTTTGTTTATGGTACGCAAGAGAGGTCTGTCTTGCCCCCTGATATTCCAGAATGGGAAAGATATTTAGGGTCTGGAAATAGTTGTGCTGGCTTTCAAACATGTATTTCAGCAGCATAGAGGGGCTGAAGAAGATACCATAGCTCTTGGCGCACAGGTCTACAAGGGAACTAGTAAGAGAGGTTTTGACCCGGATAAATGGCGTAATCCCGTGGGCTTTGATGGCGTTCTGTAACTCCAGATGGAACGCACTGTTGGAGGGATGAAGAAATAGCGGAAGATGTGCGAACTGATACAGGGACACGCCAGAGCGATAGCGTTCCTTGCACTCCGGGTACTCATCCGGCACGGTCTGACGAAGCAGATCATTGGAAATGACAACATAGAGCGTCTCTGCCTCTATCTGCTGCACTTCCAGAAGGTTGGTATCCAGCTTGGCTGTTGTGTCGGACACCAGCGGCAGAGCTAGGTCAATCCGGTTGCGGATCAACTCCCTGGTAAGATTAGAGGAATATTCTTCCCGCAGATTGATGGACATATTGGGGTAGAGCGAAGAAAACTGAGGGATAAACTCGTTGGCAAAAGCAATGGATCGGTTAGCAGGTAGGCCGATGGAAAGCTCACCAGTGTAATTAGTGCGGGAATTCTCCAAAGCATCTACAAGCACCTGTTCCCTCTGAATAATCTCGTTTGCAGCATCCAACAGGATTTTTCCCGCGGGGGTCAGCTTCAGTGCCGGTTTGCGTTCAAAGAGAACGGTATTGTAAGTTTCCTCCAGGTGCTTGATGTGCAGGCTTACCGCCTGCTGGGAGATGTACAGCGATTCGGAAGCCTTGGAAAAGCTGCCGCAGGCGACGACAGCAAAGAAACAATGGATATCCGACATATTCACAAATATCACTTCTCTTTCTTGTTGATTCTGCCCTCCCGAAAATCATTATACAAGTATTTACTTGAAAAATCAACAAATAAATTCATGCTTTTCTTTTATGTCGATGTGTAATATAATCAATATCGTAAAAGCGAATAAAAAATCTTTGTGCAAATAAACCAGGAGGTAATAAAAATGGTTATTGGTTTCGTTGGGTTCGGCGAAGCGAACTCTTCCATTGCCCAGGGCCTGCGGGAAGAGGGGCTTTCCGAAATCATCTGCTTTGACGCCATGCAGGCAGATCCTCGTTTCCGGGACAAGATCGCCCAGAAAGCGGATTCCTGCGGAGCAAAGCAGATGGAGAGTTCTGCGATGGTCTGTCAATCGGCGGACATCGTGATTTCCGGCACGCCTTCCTCATTCGCTCTGGGTGCAGCGGAGCAGGCCAGCCATGGGGCGCACAAAGGACTCATCTACATTGATGTGTCAACCGCAACGCCCAAAGATAAAAAACAGATGGCGGAAATTCTCGAGGCAAAAGGCGCATCCTTCGTAGACGGAGCAATGATGGGTACACTTCTGAAAGACCGGCACAAGGTCCCAATGCTGCTGTGCGGAAGCGGCGCCGATGCCTTTAAGCAGGCAATGGATCCTTACCACATGCGGTTGACTGTGGTGCAGGGAGAACCCGGCACCGCTACCAGCATTAAGTTCATCCGCAGCATCACCGCAAAAGGGCTGAGCTGCCTGTTGATCGAATCCTTCCAGGCCGCCCAGAAGTTCGGCGTAGTGGATACCATCCAGGATTCCTTCCTGGATTCCTTCGGCCCCGGCTTCCAGAAAATAATGGATGGCTATATTTCCGGTGCTGTACTGCACGCCAACCGCCGGGAGCACGAAATGGAAAACGTGGTGGACTTTCTCAAGAGCGAGGGGCTGCCTTACAACATGGCCGATGCCACCCGCGAGAAGCTGAAGTGGATCGACGATCATCATGTAAAGGATCTCTTCCCGAATGGTGTGCCCAGAGACTTCCGGAGCGTTCTGGACGTCTGGGAAGTATAACGGAGGGATAGACGATGATTAAAATCAATGTGCCGTACCGCGGCCCGAAGCTGAATCTGAAAGCCGGCGACCTGGTGGAGTTTACAGGTACCATTTACTGCGGCCGGGACATGGTGCTGCCCAAAGTAGTTGAAGCCGCCGAAAACGGTACGCTTTCCCAGTATGACATCGATATGGAAGGCGCCGTGATCTTCCACACAGCGGTCAGCTGCGCGGGCATCGCCCCAACCACCAGCAGCAAACCAGAGATTCAGGGTTCCATTATTCCTCTGTCCAGGCATGGCGCCCTGTTCCACCTTGGCAAAGGGCTGATCTCTCAGGAGACCGTAGCCGGTATGAAGAAGGAAGGCTCCTATTTTCTGGTCACACCACCGGTGGCGGCACTGCTGACAGCTCAGATGACAGAATGCAAGTGCGTTTTTCATCCGGAGTACGGTATGGAGGGCTTTTATAAGATTCAGGTGAAGGATTTCCCTGCCATCGTTGCTGCTGCGGATGGCGAGACCATTTTCGCAAAGTGAGGAACAGATAAATGCTGACGACAGAACAAATCATAGAAGATGTTGCCCAGGCAGTTGTGAAGGCCAGTTCCCACTGGCGGGAGGATCAGAAGGCCTGCTGGGCATGTGCCGCGCAGAAGGAAACCCAGGAAAGTGCGCGCTGGGCAATGGACAATTTTCTTCGCAATGCCGAAGCCGCAGATCTGCACCACTCTGCACTGTGCGATGATACCGGCACGCCCCACCCCTTCCTGGAGATCGGCGACGAAGCGGTAGTCCCGGCCGGCTTTCTCCAGGCCATGGAAGCCGGCATCCGTCTGGGTATGGATCGGGTACCCACACGTCCTATGGGCGTGAAGGGCAACGACCTGGAACGGATCGACCAAAGTCAGGGTCTGTATGAAGAACCCGGTATGCTCCTCCCGGCGCCGACGCAGATCCGCCGGATTCCGGGAAACAAGATCCGCTTCACCATTCTGATGCTCGGCGGCGGTCCCGAGATCCGGAGCAAGACCCAGCCGATCTTCCATATGCACTCGGTCGACCATGTAGTGGACGAGATGATCCAGTGGGCGATCCCCCAGGTTGCAGCGCTTGGCTGTCAGCCCTGCACACTGTCCTTTGGCTTAGGGCGCACAGCCTGCGAGGCGTCCTCCCTTTCCCTGGAAGCGATGAAGGACGGGCGTTATGATGTGCAGAACGAGATGGAGAAGAAGATTACCGATGCGGTAAACGCCGCGGGTATCGGCCCCATCGGCCTGGGCGGCAAGACCTCTGTGCTGGCAACCTTCATTAAAATCGGAAATATGCGAGCCAGCGGTTTCCGGGTGGTTTCCATGCGTCCCAACTGCTGCATGGAAATCCGGAAGAGCAGCTGCCAGTGGGAAAGCGTGTAAAGGAGGCAGTGAAATGAAAGAACTGATCCAGGGGGCATATGATTTGCATGTCCATTCGGCGCCGGACGTCATGCCCAGGAAAATGGATGATCTGGAGATGGCGCAGCGGATCGTGGCTTCCGGGATGGCTGGATACGCCCTAAAATCCCATTATTTCTGCACCGCAGAACGGGCAGCGCTCTCCAGAAAGATCTGTCCCGGATGTGATTCCATCGGGACTATCACACTGAACGGCTCTGTGGGCGGCATCAATCCCATGGCAGTAGAGATGGCTGCCCGGGCAGGCGCAAAACTGCTGTGGTTCCCCACCTGTGACGGAGCCTACGAGCAGGCGCATACCTTTACGGGCGATCCCAATAAGAAGCTACCCTTCTGGGCTGGCATCGTGTTGGCCATGAAGGAGGAAGGCATCAGCGCGCCGCCTATCAGCATTCTGGATGAAGACGGGCAGCTGACGGAAGCTACCCACAAGGTTCTGGACATCATTGCCAAATACAATATGATCCTCACCACAGGGCATATTTCCCACGAGGAAACATTTGCTCTTGTTAAGGCAGCGGCAGAAGAACACAATGTAAAAAACATCATAATTACCCATGTGGACTTCCCTACCACCTATTACACTGTGGAAGATCAGAAAAAACTGGCAGACTACGGTGCCTACATGGAGCATTGCTACACCACGTACGCCACCAAAAAGGTGGATTACGCTACCACTCTGGAAATGATTCGGGCTATGGGGCCGGAGCATGTTGTAGTCTCTACCGACCTTGGCCAGCCCACAGGGCTTTATCCGGATGAGGGCATGGAGGCTTTCGCGACAGCTCTGTATCAGGATGGCTTTACCGCGGAGCAGGTGCGGCAGATGACCGTATACAACCAGCGCAAGCTTCTGGGAAAGGATTGACTCTATGATCAACGGAAAAAAAATGCTGGTGGTAAGTGCCCACGCCGCAGACTATGTGTGGCGTGCCGGCGGAACCATCGCAAAATACATCAAGCATGGAGCTGAAGTACACTTGGTCGTCCTGAGCTTTGGCGGCCGGGGCGAATCCAATGACCTATGGAAGCAACCGGGCGCCACAGCGGAGTCCGTGAAAGCAGTACGCAGGGCGGAAACTGAGGCAGCGGCGGATATCCTTGGAATCAAAAATATCGAATTCTGGGATTTGCAGGATTACCCCATCGTGACTGACGACGCATTGACTGACCGGCTGGTAGGAAAAATCCGTTTGATACGCCCGGACATTATCCTGACCCACGACCGAATGGGGGCGGATGTGCTGAACCCCGATCACAATCATGTAAGTCAGTGGGTGTTCCAATGCAGTATCCTTGCAAATTCCGCCGGCGTCCGTACGGAGGGCCTGTCCAACACCACACAAATGCGGCTGTATGGCTTCGAGCCACACCAAACGGAGCTGTCCAAATTTGTTCCCGGCTCCTTCGTGGACATTACCGAGACCTATGAGCAGAAAGTGGCCGCTATGAAGTGCTTCAAGGCACAGAGCCATCTGATCCAGTACTATACCGACCGGGCATTTCTGCGCGGCAACCACGCCCGCAGAATTTCCGGAAACCAGAGCTGCAAGTACGCCGAGTGCTTTTCCAACTTCTTCCCCGTGGTGGGGGACGAGTTGTATTAAAAAACAGCGAAATTAACGTTCCAAGAACTGGAAGAGGATTCCTGTAGCTCCTTTGTAAAAAGAACTCTATAATTGAAAATAAAAAAGAAAGAAGGATATCTGAAAATGAAAGCAACGAAGAAACTGTTCGCACTGATCCTCGCCGCCGCCATGGCACTGTCCCTGGCCGCCTGCGGCTCCGGCGGAACCACCGAAACCATCGCCAACGCTGCTCCGGGAACTGCAGAAGAAACCGTCTCCAATAAGCATTATGACATCACCCTGGGTACTGCCGGTACCACCGGTACCTACTATGTGGTAGGCGCAGCCATCGCCAACGCTGTCAACAACGTGGCTCCCAACCTGACCGTAGTCGCCCAGGCTACCAACGGCGGTGTGGAAAACATCAACCTGATCCTCTCCGGCGACATGGAAATGGGCTTTACCAATGCTGACGCAGCCTACTGGTCCTGCTACGGCGGCGGTTCCGGTTTTTATTCCAGCTATGCCAATCCTGGTGATGTAAGAGGCGTTATGCGCCTGTACGAAAGCCAGGGTCACATGATCACCACGGCAAATTCCAGCATCAACAGCTATGCCGACCTGGTCGGCAAGAAGGTCTGCCTGGGTCCCCCCAGCTCCACCATCCCCGCCATGTCCATCGCGATTCTGGAAGCCTACGGAATTGACGTAGAGAAGGACATTGAAGCCAGCTATTACTCCATCGCAGAAGGCCTGGAAAAACTGGCCGACGGCGTTATCGACGCCACCTTCTTCGTAGCCAGCGCCCCCGCTTCCGGCCTTACCAGCCAGGCCGCGACCACCGCGCTGAAGTTTGTGGATGCCGATCCCGAAATTCTGAACAAGGTCGTTGAAACGTATCCCTACTACTCTGTGACAACGACAAAGGAAGGCGCTTACCCCACCATGAACACGGTAAACACCCTGAAGATCTACACAGAGATCGTCTGCGGCGCCAGTGTTCCGGATGAAGCCGTTTACCAGTTCATAAAGGCCGCTGTTGAAAATACCAGCACCTATGTAGATGCCCATGTCGCCTGTCAGGAGATCAACGGCGAGACCGCCTGCCAGTCCTCCGCGCAGCTTCATCCCGGCGCGGAACGTTATTATCGAGAAGCCGGTCTGATCCAGTAAGCAAGCTGTACCCACGGAGCCGGGGCATCAAGCCCCAGCTCCGCCCCACGGGCGTAAGGGAGTGCCTGTAGGACGCTACCGCCATTCCCTTGCGTCTGTGGGTGAAAATGACACAATATGTGAGGTGCAAAATGGAACAAACGAAAAGCAAGTATCAGAAAATCGTGGACATCATCGCCCTGGTCATCGCTTCTGGCCTGTGCATATTCCAGCTGTATTCTGCGTCCTTTAGCACATGGTCGTCTTTCGTGCTGTCCGCCGTCCACTGGGGCGTGATCGGAAGCTATATTATTCTTCGCAATCCCACCAAGCTCAAGGGCGCTGGCCCTGTTATTGACTGGCTGATGATCGCGGCAACGGTATTCATCTGCATCTATCAGATCCAGATGCAGGAGCGCATGGTCATGTCTGCCGGATTTTATACCAACATGGATGTGGTCGTTGGCATCGTCGCCATTCTGCTGGTTCTGGAGATTGGCCGCCGCTCTGTGGGAAAAATTCTGCCAATCATCTGTATTCTGTTTTTAGGCTACTGCTATTTTGGTCATTATGTGCCGGGGCTTCTGAAAACCGCCCGGTTTGCGGTCAAGCGAATCGCTGTATTTATCTACACGTCCAGCGACGGTCTGTTCGGACAGACCCTTTATGTCAGCGCCAAGTACATCTTCCTGTTTATTCTCTTCGGCAGTATTCTGGAGCTCACCGGTGCTGGTAAGTGGTTCGTAGACCTGGCCTATGCAGCGGTCGGCAAGTCCAGAGGCGGTCCCGCCCAGGCAGCCGTGTATTCCAGCATGCTGATGGGTACCATCAATGGTTCCGGCGCGGCCAACGTGGTCACCACCGGTACCTTCACCATTCCTCTGATGAAGAAGATCGGGCTGAAGCCCAGTACCGCCGGTGCCGTGGAAGCCGTCGCCTCTTCCGGTGGACAGATCATGCCGCCTGTTATGGGCGCTGTGGCCTTCCTGATGGCGGAAATGACAGGCATTGAATACTCCAGCATCGCTCTGGCGGCACTGGTTCCGGCGCTTCTTTACTATGCTACTCTTTCCATCTCCGTCTACTTTATCGCCCGCCGGGACAACATTGCCGCCGCAGACCCTGATGAGATACAGCCGCTGTGGCAAGTATTCAAAACCGGCTGGCCCTACGCCATTCCGCTGGTTGTCCTGGTTGCCCTGATCGTTCTCGGCTTCAGCGTGCAGATGTCCGCCTTCTACAGCATCTGGGTCACTTTGGCAGTAGGTTTCATTATGAATCGAAAAGAGATGACAGTCAGGAATATTCTAAAAGCTTTTGAGAGCACGGTGAAAAGCATTGCCCCCGTGGCTGCGGCCTGCATCCTGGCAGGCATTATCATGGGTTCCATGTCTCTTACCGGCTTTGGCCTGAAGATCAGCAGCCTGATCGAGCAGATCTCCGGCGGTAACCTGTTGTTTACCCTGCTGCTTGCCATGTTCGCCAGCGTTCTGCTGGGCATGGGTCTGCCTACCTCTGCCGCTTACATGGTCCTTGCCGTCCTGGTCGCCCCCGCGCTGATCGACATGGGCGTCTCCAAAATGGCTGCGCATTTGTTCCTGCTGTACTTCGGCGCACTGTCCACTATCACGCCTCCTGTGGCGCTGTCGGTGTTCGCCGCATGCGGCATTTCCGGTGCCGGTGTGTGGGAAACAGGCTGGGATGCCATCAAGCTGGCCTCCACCGGCTTCATCATCCCCTTCATTTTTGCCCTTGACAACAGTCTTTTGCTGATCGGGCCTGTCGGCGGGATCGTTTTCGCTGTGGTGACTGCCTTCCTGGGCTGCATCATCCTTTCCATGGCGGTTTCCGGCTGGATGCTGCAGAAGCTGAACGTGGTCACAAGACTGCTGCTGTTGGCAGCCGGTGTTATGCTGATCAACTCCGCAATTTTCTGGCTGAATATCGTGGGCGCCGTGCTGGCTGCTGCTGTGATCGTCTGGCTGTACCTGAAGAACAAAAAGGCGGCCCCCGCGCAGAAGGCGTAACGCGAGAGCAGGAAAGCTGTCATTTCTTTGAAAACACTCTTTGGAAAGAAAGGAATTTTATTTATGGAATACGATTATCGTCCTCTGCCGGAACTGATTCCGGAGGAGCTCCTGGTGAGAGCGGAAAAGCTCAGCTCTCCGAACATCTGCGACGGTCTGACAAAGCTGAAGCTGAACCCCGTGAATTATACCATGGATGCTGCCATCAAGCCCGTTTGTGACAGCATGAAAATTGTAGCGACCGCATCTACGGTGGATACCAAGGACGGAGACAACCTGCCGATTCACGTAGGCATTTACAACTGCAAGCCCGGCTACTGCCTGGTGGTTGCCGGTAAGGCCGCAGAAGATCGTGCGTACATGGGCGATCTGATGGGCGGCGCTGCTGCCGCCATTGGTCTCGGCGGGATCATTGTAGACGGATATATTCGGGACAAGCTGGGCCTTGCCGAGAACGGCATGCCCATGTTCAGCCGGGGCTACAAGCCTTCCAGCCCCTCCAAGATTGGTCCCGGTGCCATCAACACCGAGGTAGAATGCGGCAAGGTGTCCGTGAAGCCCGGCGACCTGATCGTCGCGGATGCAGATGGTATCGTCTGCGTCCCCAGAGAGCTGATTGCCGATGTGCTTACCAAGGCAGAGGAGAAGATCGCCTACGAGGCCAAGCGCGTGGAGACCATTGCCAACTACCGTAAGTGCAAAGCCGAGGGAAAGGAACTTCCGGATCTGACCCCAGGCTGGGTCAAGGACATGCTGAAATAACAGCGGAGGGGATCTATGCCGAGAGTAATCATTCAGATGGTCGAGGGCAGAAGTCTGGAAAAGAAGCGGGAACTGGTAAAAAACGTAACGGACACCATGTCCGATACCCTTGGCATCTCCAAAGACAGAATTTCCATCGTACTTCACGAACTCAGCGAGGATTCTCTTGCACACGGCGGCGTGCTGTGGTGTGACCGGGAAAACAAGCCCTTCGTGTGATATGGAGAACCTGGTTTACAGTGTAAATGTCACACTGCCCGTATTCGCGATACTTGCCATCGGATATCTGCTGCGACAGGCAAAAGTGATCGACGGGGCATATGTTTCAGGTTCCAACCGGCTGACCTTTCGGCTTCTGCTTCCGGTGATGCTTTTCAACAATATGCGCAGCAGTGACTTCCTGAGCTACTTCGATGTCGGCTTCCTGTGCTATTGCGCAGCGTTTCTGATGATATATGTCGCGGGGCTGTGGCTGATATCGTCGCGATTCATCCCAAATAGGAAAAAACTGGGAAGCTTTATTCAGGGTGCCTTTCGGGGAAATACCGCTGTGATCGGCCTTGCCGTAGCGCAAAGCATCTACGGTGACCAGCAAGGGCCTATGCCGCTAATGCTGGGGGTAGCCATGGTAAGCTACAACGTGCTTTCCACGGTGATCCTGACATGCTGCGGTGAATCGGGCGGCGAAAAGACGGTGCTTCGTGTATGCAGAGAAATCCTGCGCAACCCGATCATCTGGGGAATTGCGCTGGGACTTGTGTGTGCTCTGACGCAGGTTCGTTTTCCACCAGTGCTGGAAAAAACGTTTTCCAGCCTGGGTGGAGCGGCAGTGGTGGTTTCTCTGATTGCTGCAGGCGGCGGGTTTGAGATCGCAAGCTTTCGCACCGACATAGGTTTGATTGCCGCGGCAGTGGGCACGAAATTGATCATCATGCCTCTGCTGGCGCTGACCGGCGGATATTTGCTGGGATATAGGGGCATAACCCTATTTTCCATTCTGGCAATGGCCGGAGTCTCGACGGCAACGACAAGCACCGTTATGGCGCAGGAACTGAAATGCGACGAACCACTTGCCATCCACATTCTGACAGCAACCACCCTGTGCGTTTCAGTCACCCTGACACTGTGGATCACGATATTATCCGCTATGGGAGTCTTGTAAGGGATTGCGTTTGTCTGGAAAAACAAAACACGAAAATCCTCTATAATGTCGCAAGCCCAGCTCGGTTCATCACCGAGCTGGGCCTGCATTTTATGTGCGTCCGGTGAGCGCACATTCTCTAGGGTGAAAGTCCCGAAGTCGCCCGGTAGCGGGAAGATTTAGCCAAAGGCAGGGGTGTCCATCGTGAGGCGGAATCTGAAGGAAGCCGGATTTTAGGAGTTGAAAAGTCCCCTAATGGGCAAAACTCTGGCTTGATGAACAGGAATCGCATGCAAGGCCGTAAATGAGGGTGAGTTTGCATAACAAAACAAAGCCCAGTAGCTACACAGAATCATTTACGGTAAATGCAGCAGGTAAAGAGGGGAAGAACGTGCGAGTACCCGGGGAGGTCTTGCCGATGTCTGATGGGGCAAAAAACAGGCGATGAAGGAAGGCAGAGTGAATTCTCCAGTCAGCAGGCTTTACGGATATGGGACGAGTGATTCCGGAGAGTTGGTAATTGTGCTGGAACAGGCTGAAATCGTCAAGCAGAAGCTACCTGAATCTGGAAGGTGTGGAACTGAACACAAAGAAATACGAAACAGATGATCTGCATTGGGTACACAAGGCAATCAGTAATCTGAAAGCATTCCTTCAGGGAACATATCACGGAAGGTGCACCAAGCTCTAGGCATATCTGGACGAGTACTGTTTCCGTTTCAACCGCCGCATGACGGGCAATCAGATATTCCTGCGCTTGACCAGAGCTGTCGCTACATCTTGTAGCGTGCTGAGTTAAGTCGATAAGCATTAAACTCAATATCCTACATGGAGGCTTTTTGTACTGTCTGCACAATCTGGGGCGGTTCAATCATTTGCCGGGGGGGGGCGGATGGTTAGAGATGCGCGTAATAATGACAGAAGAGACTGTCGGAGTTTCCAGCGTAGCTTTCCTGGAACAGCGCTTTCGCTCTTTCCCGGTCGCCTTCGTAGAGCTTTACCAGACCCAGCAGGTACTGGTAGTAGGCCCGACGGGCAATGGCGGGGCCCTGAGCAAAGGAAATGAAGAAAGGCGTGGTGGAGAAGAAGCCGTTGCCTTTCCGATCGAGGTTGAAGCTCCAGTCCCGCTTGGCGCGGGCCATGATGTTCCATGCCTTTTGCTGCAGGCCAAGGGCTTCGGCACAGAGCGCCTGATAGTAGGGCAGCTCCCGCAGGTGCATGTTGCTGAAGAACTCAACTTCGATATCCAGAATCATCCGATAAATGGACTGGGCATCCTCTTTCTTCCCCATATGCTCCAGACACTCGGCCATATGGAACTGATAGGGGACGTACTTGCAGCGGTTCCAGATGCCGGAGCCGAGGCTCTTTGGCAGGGTAAGCGCCTTTTCCAGCAGCTCGTAACAGCCTGCCCAGTCACCGGCGGCTTTCTTTGCCATGCCCAGCTGGAACCATGCGTACATATACTGATCCGCAATGGCGTGCTCGCCGCCTTCGCAGGCCACGAACACATGGCTCAGCAGAAGCTGCAATGCCTTTTCCGGCTGGAAATTCTGGTTGTAAGCCTTCGCCAGCTCCACAAACAGGTCGTCCCGGCGGAAGTTGCTGGCGTGAGGTTCCAGCAGCGCGATTTTTTCCGCGGCGGGCGCACCCATCAAATCCATCAGAATCGCGGATTCATACAGCACCTGCTGCGAGCAGTTGAGGCTGCGGGCTTTCTCCATCAGCTTCACGGCCTCGTCCTTCCGGTTCAGATGGGTGAAGCAGGCGATGGCCAGAGAGCGGTAGGTCATGTAATTTCCCGGCTCCGCTTCCGTGCTTTCCACAAAAAGCTTGGCCGCGGCTTCGTACTGGCGCTTATCATACAGCAGGCAGCCCAGCAGGAAGGGGGCTTTCACGGCATTCTGTTCCCGGGCAAAGGTCAGGACCCGAATCTCAGCCAGACGGGCGGGGTAGGTGTCCCTGATTTCGGCAGCATCTGCCAGACGGAGGGTTTCTTCATAGTCCATGCCCTGCTTGCGGCGCAGGTACGCCAGAGTATACAGGGTCATGGTGGTGTGGGTGTGGTACTTGCCGAACTGTTCCAGCAGTCTGGCGGCAAGGGCATACTGTCCCATGGATTCCAGATCGAAAACCATATCCAGCACAGTCTGGTCGGGGGCGGAATCCAGCTTGGCGAAGAAGTGCGCTTCCTCCACGCCGCCCAGCCAGCGAACCAGATTGTTCATGCGATCCTCGGCCATGACACGGTCGAGAACATCCTGAGCCGCTTTTTTGTTCCCCAAATCCCGGTAGGCCAGAGCCATGACCACCGGTGCCAGCGGATGCTGGGCATCCCGGCTCAGAGCCAGCCGGGCGTGAGCCAGGGCGGTTTCCGCGTCGCCCTGCTTCAGGGCAATACAGGCGGCTCGCACCATGGCTTTGGCAACGGCACTGCCGTTCCATGCGGCCTTGCGGTACTGATCGTAGGCTTCCGTGGTGCGCTCCTGTTCTTCCAGAATCAGACCCAGAAGATAGTATGGGTCGCCGGACTGGGTGTGCATATTAAATTTTGTCAGGGAATCAAGACCCTTCCGGGCATAGCGTTCCGCCTCGGACAGACGCCCCATCTGGCAGCAGTATTTTGCCATGCCCAGCAGGCAGTCTGCATGGTAGGGGTCGCGCTTCAATCCTTCCAGCCAGTAGGCGTCCGGCATGACAGCCGGGTCACGGTATTGCTCCACATGGACACCGGCGAGATACAGCTCGTCAGCACTGCGAACCTCGGATGCCAACGGCATGGGATCTTTGACGGGCGGCTTTTTCAGGTTATCCGGCTTTTCCTCCCGGTAACAGGCAATCGTTTTTCCGCCGGCGGTGACGGAAATGGCAACGCAGCCCTCAGGGCGGGCCCAGGAGAGCATAACGGGAGATGCCGCGTTCAGCGTCACCTGCTCCGACAGGATGGTCTTATTGCCGCAGGCGATCTCAACATGGGCGTCACCAAAGGTTTCCGTAGCCTGAATCCAGACATGCTCCGCTTGCAGCGACAGGGCGCATTTCAGGTTCACGTAGTCCGGTGTGCCGATCTTCTGAATGGGATACCAGTACTGGGAAAATTCCTTGGTCTCGTAGGGTTCCAGCCATGCAAAATTGGGCTGGTTGTCGGTGTAGGAGCCTGCCATCAGCTCAGCATACTGGCCGTCGGTATCGGTCAGAGTATTCTCCCATGTCTTGGACAGCTGATTGTACGCCCAAGTGAACATTTTCTTGCCGGGGGAGACGTGGTGGTCGCCGATGTGGACGACGCCGCAGTCTAAGCCATGGTCATAGCCGCCGAAGAAATCATACTGGGAAGCACAGGCAAAATAGGAGGTGGCATCCTTTGTGTTCTTGTGCCAGGAGATGTCCCGGGCGGTGGTCATATCGATGCCGTTGAAGGTGGCGTCCCCGGCAATGGGGTAGGAGATCCGGGAGTCCAGATAATGGAAATTCACATAGGTGACGTCTTTGGGAAAGAAGATCTGGTAGCTTTCGTTCACGGGAACTGCGGCGTTTTCCCACCACAGGAAGCTCTTTGTCACGGGGGTGCGGTTGCACAGCTTCACGCGGGTTTCCAGATAAGCACAGCCGGGTTTCAAGACAATGCCCACCATGCCCTTCATTCGGTCGATGGGGTCATGCTCGGACAGCCAGCAGATGACGCTGCCGTCGCCGCATTCCTCCGTTTCAAAGTCGCAGGGCAGGAAGCCGGAAGGCCGGTGGTGGTAGGGCCAGTTAAACTCCACGCCGCCGGAGATCCAGGAACCAAGCGCCCCGATGAGACCGGGCTTGATGACATGCTGGCGGTAGAAGAAATCGTAATCGGTGACCTTGTCCCGTGCGGCAAAAATCCGGCCGCCGATCTCCGGCAGAACCAGCACGTCCAGATACTCGTTTTCCAGATGGACGACGGTGTAGCTGCGCTCGATTTTCCGTTCCCGGTTTACTTCCAGAACGACCTTGTTGGGATAGGGACGGCCGGTGGAACGCTGGTGAACCCGATGCTCGGAAAACAGTGGCATTTCTTCATTCCCCGGCTCCGGGTAGGTGGGGAGCATAAGCTGTTCAATGCGGATGGATGCGTTGGACATGGGAATTCTCCTTTTATGTTATACATGACAGTTTTGAGTCATTCATTACTACCATGATACTGCATATTCCACAAATAGAGAAGTCCAAAATCCGGAAAATTCTACAGCGTTTTTTAGACGAAGGCCCCGGATTGACTTATTTGTGAAAACTGTGCTATCATAGGGGAAAACCAAAAGGAGGTCTCAGCGATGGTATATCTGATGGTGGAGCAGCAGTTTGCGAAATACCCATGGTGTCAGCGCACCATCCGGGGTATCTTCGAGGAAGTGCGGAAGCGCCGCATCCATGTTCAGGAGGTCAGCGAGCTTCTTGGTGGGGCGGAGGAGCGCTCCTGCGTGCTTCTGGTAGGCGCTTCCGAAGAATGGATCAATCAGACTGCCCGCGGGGCAGGCAGTCTGGGGCTTCATCCCATTGTCCTGTCCAACCGGGAGACCAATTCCTCCGGGCTCAGTGTCAGCTCTGTGAAGATGGACATTCACAGCTCCATGGAACTGGCGGTGGACTATCTGAGGACGCTGGGCAGGGAAAGACTGGCGCTGTTCGGGGTCAATCCTAGCGCGTCCTCCGACCTCTGGCGCGCCAGACGCTTTGGGGAGCTGACCGGGCGGGAAGGGGATGTTTTCTTTCTGGGTTCCTCCGTCAACGAGATTTTCGACCAGTTTTACGAAAAAATCCACCGCTACGATGGGGTGATCTGCGCCAGCGACTACGCTGCCGTCAGTCTGGTGGGCAGGCTTCGGGAAAAGAACTACGCCATCCCGGAGAAGCTTTATGTTGTCGGTTATGGGGATATGTTCCTGTCCAGACTGTTCCGGCCGTCCATTACGTCCATTTCCGACGACTATGAGAGCTTTGGAAAAGCGGCGCTGGCCATCTGCGCCATGATGGAGAAAAACGACGCGTTCTCGGTCGTCAGCGTGAAGCTCAAGAGCCGTCTGCATATCCGGGAGACGACGGAAAATAGACCCTATCTTCCGGACAGCCGCCCGGTCGTGCCGGTACCGATTCCGGAGAACCGCTTTTTCGGGGATATGGAGTTTACCAAGCTGGCCAATATGGAAACCATGTTCAATGAGTGCGACGAAACGGACTTCATGCTGCTGCATCTGCTGCCGCAGGAGCTGTCCTATTCCGTTATGGCGCAGCAGTGCTTCATTTCCGAAACCGCGGCAAAATACCGGGTAAAGAAGATGCAGAAGCTCTGCGGTGCGTACAATCGGGAAGAGCTGACGGAGCTGATACGGAATATTCTATGAAACATAAGAGGTGCGCTGCCGATGGAAGGCAGCGCACCTCTTTTCCTTATTATTGTCTACTGTATTGCCGCACCAGCTCCATCAGCTTCGGGACGGCGTATTCAAAGAAGCTCCGGAATGCGCCGCAATAGCGGTTCACGCCCAGACTGCCGTCCGGCATTGCCAGCCTGTCCCGGCGGCACCCGCCCCGGCAGAGGGGCGCCCACTTGCAGCTGCGGCATTGCGGGGGGTATATGCGGGAAGCCTCAATGAAGCCCAGCGCCTGCCGCATGCGTTCCAGTTCCGGGAAAGAATCCGTGGTCAGATTGCCCAGCCGCCAGTCATCCAGCATATAGAAATCACAGGGATAGACGCGCCCGTCCCCCTCAACAACAAATTGCGGCGTGCAGGCGCCCGTTAT
>ERZ779889.1081-NODE-1081-length-29295-cov-8.956430_pt1 | contig 29295 bp, 26 predicted proteins | sample MGYA00511030_ERZ779889 | MGnify/ENA primary metagenome ERZ779889 (study PRJEB29588, sample SAMEA2160616) | human gut metagenome | biome: human gut; feature: human-associated habitat; material: faeces | place: Denmark | collected 2008/2010 ...
AGGCTCGGAGCGCAGCTCCATCAGGGGCACGTAGACCTCGACGCCTCCGCGACGGGATGGCTTGGCACCCGAAGCTACGGACGCATCGCGGTGCCCGTGGGCGTCAGGGCCGAGGTCGGGTTCCATAAAGACTCCGTGACCACCCTTGACATACTCGACTGCCGGGCGCGTATAGCCGGCATACCGCTGAAGGTCTCCGCTCGGGTGAGCCTCGGCGACAGGATGTACATGAGAGGGAACGCCGCCATCGAGCGCTGCCGGGTGAACCGGGTGCTCGACTATTTCCGGGACAATCTCCTGAAGGCCGCTGAAAATATCGACACCGACGCCGAGATAAGTTTCGCCGTGAGCTTCGACGGCTGCCTCGACCCCTCCCGGGGCGAGATTCCGGCATTCGACGCCCGGCTCACGATTCCCCGCTCCACCCTGGGCAACAGGCTGTTCGACCTCAGGCACGAACTCGCGCTCGACGCGGAAGTCCGCGGCAGCGGCGACGGAGTAATAGACGTGAGGCTCAACAACTTCCATGTCATGGGCAAGGCCCTGCACGTGGATCTCAGAGCTTCGGTGCATGACCTGCTCGGAGCGGACCCGCTGGTCGACGCGGACGCCGGCGTACAGGTCAGCCTCGACACCCTCTCGCGCTACCTCAGGCGCCGCAGCGGCCTCGAACTTTCCGGCAACCTTTCCGCCGAGATCAGGGGAGGCGCGGCCCTCTCCCAGCTCGACCCCTACCAGCTTGCGCAGACCGACATCTCCGGAAAACTGAGGGGCTCCAGGCTCCGCGTGGTCTCCGAGAAGGACAGCATCAGCTTCCTGGCCGACAGCCTCGACGTGTGGCTCGGGGCGGTGGGCAACACCCGCGACTCCAGCGTGGCGCAGGGAGAACGCATGCTCGCCCTCACGGCCTCGGTCGACAGCATCTTCCTCTCGGTGAAGGACGACATGCGGATTGCCGGAAGGTCAATCTCCCTGAAGGCGCAGAATTCGGCAGCGGTGCTCGACAGGACCGACTCGTCCTTCTTCTATCCCTTCGGCGGACGTCTAGACATAGGCTCCCTCTCCGTGGTCGGGGCCGACACGACCTACGCCGCCGTGACCTCTTCCAGCAGCATCTTCAAGATTTCGCCGAAGAGCGGCGCCCCTGAGGTTCCAGTGTTGACCCTCGACAGCTCCAACGGCGGGGTGTTCCTCCGCGGACCGGTGAACCGCATATTCGCCAGGGACCTCGACCTCGACGCCACCGCGGCGATGAATTCCATACAGCGGAGACGGCGTTCGCGCGCCTTCGTCGATTCACTCGCGCGCATGAACCCCGACGTCCCCCGCGATTCGCTCTTCCGGCACTACAGACGCAGCCGCGGCTCACGCCCCATGCCCGACTGGCTCAGCGAAGAGGACTTCCGCGCCAGGGACATACGCATAGACCTCGGGGAGACTCTGACCCGCTACCTCCGGGAATGGGACTTCGAGGGCAGCATCTCGCTCGACAGGGCTGGTGTGGTCAGCCCCTTCTTCCCCCTCCGTAACCAGCTGCGTGACGTGAGAGCCTCCTTCAACAACGACGAGATCCGCTTCGACAGCTTCAGGCTCCGCAGCGGCCGCTCCGACCTGTCGGCGAGAGGGGAGCTCGGCGGCCTGAGGGAGGCCATACGCAACCGCGGAATGCTGCGCCTCAGGCTCGACCTCGGCTCCAGGAGGCTGAATGTCAACGAACTGCTGGCCGCATGGCAGGCAGGCTCCGCCTACGAACCCGTGGCGTCCGCGCCGTCCGCCCTCGATATCAGCGACGAGCAGTATGAAGACATGGTGGCGGCCGATTCGCTCGAAACCGCCGTAGCGCCGGAGCCCTCCCTGATAGTCATACCGGCCAACATAGTGGCCGACCTCTCGCTGAAGGCGGCCGATGTCAGCTATGCAGCCCTGAGAATCGACACGATGACCACCGACATAGCCATACGGGAGCGCTGCGTGCAGCTGACTAACACGGTGGCGAACTCCAGCATCGGCGACATCGAGTTCGAAGGCTTCTATTCCACCCGCACCAAACGGGACCTCAAGACAGGCTTCGACCTGCAGCTCAAGGACATAACGGCCGAGAAGGTCATAGAGATGATGCCTGCCGTCGACAGCGTGATGTCCATGCTCAAGTCATTCAGGGGCAGGCTCAACTGCACCGTGTCAGCCACCGCCGACATGGACACCTCCATGAACATCCTGACGCCCAGCATCAGCGGTATCATACGCATCAGCGGCGACGACCTCATCCTGTCGGAAAGCACCGCCTTCACCGAGATAGCCCGCAAGCTGCGCTTCAAGGACAGGACCAGCGGGCACATCGACCACATGTCAGTGGAGGGGTTGATCGCCGACAACGTGATAGAGGTGTTCCCCTTCGTGCTCAAGGTCGACCGCTACACGCTCGCGATGAGCGGGGAACAGAACCTCGACTCCAGCTTCAAATACCACGTGTCCGTGATAGAGTCGCCGCTGCCGTTCAGGGTGGGCATAGACCTCTCCGGAAATTTCGACGACTTCAGCTTCCGCATCGGCAGGCCGAAATACAAGAGCGCCGACGTGCCCGTGTTCTCGCAGGTCATCGACGAGACCCGCATCAACCTGCGTGAGTCCATCAGGGACATCTTCCGGCAGGGCATAGACAGGGCCGTCCGCGAGAACGCACAACAGAAACTCATCCATGACTACAAGCGGCGCATAGACTACCGTGAAGTCGTGGATGAGCGTCTGGATTCTCTGTCAGCCGAGGAAAAGGCCCGGCTGGAGGCGCAGGAAGGACTTTAGTCGTCGATTCCTATCACGTTGAAGTTCGTGTCGAACTCGATTTCGATGCCGTTGGTCAGCTCCACCTCCCACTCGAAGCGGTTGCGGCTGATCTTGGTGATCTTGTGTCCGCGGGTGAAGTCTGTCCTGTCGATGTAGCTGCTGATCTGTTCGGGAACTATCCCGGCGGGTACGGCTTCGTATCTGCGTTCAACCGAGGTCCACTCGCCCTGGGTGTTGAACTCCACCTCGGTGCGGTCGGTGTAGACCACTTCGTATTCGCTGCCCATGTACTTGGGGTCTTCCACCGCGAAGGCGAGCTGCAGGTTGCCGAAGTGGGCGGCCAGGAAGTCCTGCGAAGCCTTGGGAAGCTGGTTGACGTTGATGGGGCGGTCGTTGTCGGCGCTGGCCGAGACGATTCCGAGAAGCAGCGCTGCGGCTGCGATGATGATCTTTTTCATGATGTGTGGGTTTATCAGTTGTCGTCAGTTATATGTTATTGATGTCAGTCGTCGATTTCGATCAACAGGCCGCGCCTGTCGAACTTCATCTCCATGCGGTTGTCCAGTTTGATTTCGGTCTCGCGCCTGTCGCGCTCGATTTCGATTATCGACGCGCCGGGGAAGAGTTCGAGCACCTTGGCTCTGATCTGGGGAGGCACCGCGTCTTCGGGTACGGAGGAGTAGCGGCAGTCGATCTTGGTCCATTCGCCGTTGCGCTTGAATTCAAGCTTGCGTGCGCTGGTGAACACCACTTCGTAGCGTGATTCGGGGAAGTCGCGCTCGAGCTTGGCGTAGGCTACCTGCTCGCCCGGGAAGTTCTCCGCTATGAATTCCCTCGCCGCCGCGGGAAGCTGGTCGATGGTCACGGCCCTGTCGTTGTCGGCTGCCGCGGGAATTGCCGAAAGCAGCATCAGGCCAGAGAGTAGAGTCATTATCTTTTTCATCGTTTCCTTTGTTTTACGATGCAAAGGTAGAACCCGATTCTGTAGCGAATCTGTAACCGGCGGAAAATTTTGCGGATTTTTCCGGAAAACGGCGGCGGAGGCTGTCAGGGCTGGCTGAACCTGACGCGGAAGCGATGCATGCCGCCTGAGAAGCCGTAGCTGAGGTCCATGCCGTAGTATCCGGCCACGGCGCGCACGAGGGCCAGCCCGAGCCCCGTGGACCCTTCCTTCTTCGACCCCTGGTAGAAACGCTCGAAGATGCGGGTGGCGTCGAGAGGGGCGTCGCCGCCGTTGGCGACCTCGAGCAGGCCGTCTCTCAGGGAGATGCTGACCTGTGCCGCGTCGCGGATGTGGATGCAGGCGTTCTTCAGCAGGTTGGAGAGCAGCACGGAGGCCAGCGACTCGTTCATCTTCTGTGTGAAGCTTCCGGGAATGTCCAGGCTGAATCTCAGCTGTTTTTCCGAGTAGATGTCGGCGTACATCTGCTGCAGTTCCCTGAGCATGGCGGCGATGTCGACGTCGCTGCTTTCCGGGAACTGCCCGTTGTCGATGCGGGTGAGCAGCAGAAGGGTCTTGTTGAGCCTGATAGCCTGGCTCAGGGTGCCCTGCATCTTCGAGAGCTCGAGCATGGTCTCCTCGCTGAGGCCTGCCGTGTCGACCAGGTATTCCAGGCGGCCCTGGAGCACGGCGAGCGGGGTCTGGAGTTCGTGGGAGGCGTTGCCGATGAACTGCTTCTGCTGCTCGAAAAGCTGTTCGGAGCGGTCCACGGCCTGCTGGGCGCTCTCGTTGAGCCGGCGGAACTCCCTGATGTCGGTGTCGTTGGGCACCGGAGCTGCCTTCCTGCCGGGGACGTAGCTGTCGAGCCAGCCTAGCAGGGTGTAGAGCGGCCGCATGCTCTTGTGGAACACCCAGAGCGTGGTGCCGACGGTGATGACCAGCAGCAGGAGGTAGAGGCTCACGAGCCAGCGCAGCATCGTGAGCTGCAGGTCGTCCTTCTCAAAGGTGGGCATCGCCACCTGGAGTTCGTGGAAGTCCCCGTAGTGGTCGCGGAAGATGGTGGTGAACACGCGCGCCGGTTCGGTCTCCTCCTTCTCAGGTATGTAGACCTCGGCGTCGTGGTAGCTGAACGCCGGATGAGCGGCGGCGTATTCAGGGCTGACCCCGGTGATGGAGTAGCTGTTGTTGGAGCCTTCGTTCATCTTCGGAAGGGGCTGGCCGGCGAGCATGCGCATTATGATGAGTTCGGAGTAGTCCTCGAGCGCGTCGTCGGCCTCGTCGTTGATCTCCCGGACCATCGTGAAATAGAATATCACCGCCCAGAGCGTGAGCAGGGGCAGCAGGAAGAGCGAGAGGCGCAGGGCTATCTTGTAGATGAGCTTCATGGGCAGACGAGCTTGTAGCCGAAGCCGTAGACGGCCTTGAGCTCTATCGTGGCTCCGGCCTCCTCCAGCTTGCGCCTGAGGTTCTTCATCTGCGAGTAGACGAAGTTGAAGTTGTCGGCCTGGTCGATGTGGTCGCCCCAGACGGCCTCGGCGAGCACGGCCTTGTCGATCACGTGGCCGGGGCGCTGCATGAAGTAGGCGAGTATGTCGAACTCCTTCTTCAGCAGCTGCAGCTCCCGTCCGTCGACTACGGCCCTGAAGCTCTCCGGCTCCACGGTCACGTTGCCCAGGGTGATGCCCCTGCGTCCTCCGCCCCTGGTCCTGCGGGCCACGCTGCGGATGCGGGCGGAGAGCTCGGCGAGGTGGAAGGGCTTGGGCAGGTAGTCGTCGGCGCCGTCCTCCAGCCCACGGATCTTGTCTTCGAGGGAGTCCCGCGCGGAGATTATGATCACCGCCTCGCGCCTGTCCTGAGCCTTCAACTCTCCGAGCAGGCGGAGACCGTTGCCGTCGGGAAGCATGATGTCGAGCAGCACGCAGTCGTAGGAGTAGTCCGCCAGCCGGCTTTCGGCTTCGGCGTAGTTCGAGGCGGTCTCCACGACGTGCTGCTCCTTTGCGAGGCTGCGAGCCATGAGCTCCTGGAGCGAGGGTTCGTCTTCTATGATGAGTATCTTCATGCTTTCGGGTCTTGTCGGACAAATAAAGATAGGAATTTTGTAGCGAAGTTGGAATGTTTGCGTATCTTTATGCCATACTGAACTGAAACTATGAAGATCAAGGAACTCTGCGCGAGCGAAAGGCCGCGCGAAAAACTGCTGGCGGAAGGTCCCGCCAGACTCAGCGACGGCGAACTCATCGCCGTGCTTCTCCACAGCGGCAGCCGCCGCTACAGCGCCGTCGAACTTGCACAGCAGCTGCTGAACATCGCCGACGGCCGTCTGTCCAGACTTTTCAACATGGAAGCCGCGCGCATGCTGGGAATATCCGGCATAGGGGAGGGCAAGGCCGCCACAGTGCTCGCCGCGTTCGAGCTGGGCCGCCGTTTTCTCAACGAGGAGTCCAGCCTCGACAAGACGCCGGTGGTCACGGCGCGCAGCGTGTTTGAGATGATGCTCCCGCGCCTCAAGGGCATAAGTCACGAGGAATGCTGGATACTGCTGCTCAACGACAGCTGCTACCTTATGAAGAGCGTGAAACTGAGTTCGGGCGGGGGCAGGGCCACCGTCATCGACGCGCGCCAGGTGCTGCGCATAGCCCTCGACAACTGCGCCTCGGGCATAATCCTGGTCCACAACCATCCCAGCGGGAACCCCCGTCCGAGCGAGGCCGACAAGAAGCAGACTGCAATGCTCCACAAGGCCGCAGAGGCCTGCGGGCTGCAGCTGGTGGACCATGTGGTGGTATGCGACGACTGCTTCTTCTCCTTCGCCGAAGAAAGGGTGGCTGGTATTCTATAGCTCCTTGCGCCAGCGGGCGAGAGGTATCCCCAGCTGGCTGCGGTATTTGGCGATGGTGCGGCGGGCGACCTTGTAGCCGTGCCTGGCCATCTCGGCGACCAGCTGCTCGTCGGTGAGGGGCTTCTTCTTGTCCTCGGCGGCGATGCACTCCTGGAGCACCTTCTTGAGCTCGCGCGTGGAGACTTCCTCGCCGTCGCTGTTCTCCATGCCCTCCGAGAAGAAATACTTGAGGGGGAATATACCGAAATGGGTCTCGATGTACTTGCTGTTGACCACCCGGGAGATCGTGGAGATGTCGAATCCGGTCTTCTCGGCTATGTCCTTGAGGACCATGGGGCGGAGGTTGGTCTCGTCGCCGGTCTCGAAGTAGCTGTGCTGGTAGTCGAGTATGGCCTGCATGGTGCGGCTCAGGGTGTTCTGCCTCTGCTTGAGCGCCTCCACGAACCATTTGGCCGAGTCGAGCTTCTGCCGCACGAAGGTCGCGGCCTCCTTCTGCGCGCGCTCCGAAGAGCCCTTGGCGGAAAGCAGTAGGTCGGCGTATTTCTTGTTGACCCGGAGCTCGGGCACCGAGATGCGCGGCATCGTGAACGAGAGCTCGCCGTCGTTGTTCTCGAGTATGAAGTCGGGCACGATCTGCTGGGCGCGGTCGGTGTAGGAGTCGTCGGAGCCTCCGCCGGGCGAGGGGTTCAGCCGGACTATGCGCGCCATGGCCTTCTTGAGCCGGGCTTCGCTGATGCCCATGCGCGACATGATCTTCTGGAAGTGCTTGTTGGAGAATTCCTGGAAGAAGTCGCCCACTATGCGCTCGGCGTCCAACACGTCGGGAGTCTGGCGGCAGTTCCTGAGCTGAAGCAGCAGGCATTCCCTGAGGTCCCTGGCCCCCACGCCGGAGGGTTCGAACTCCTGGATCATCTGGAGCATGCGGGTGACTTCCGCGGCGTCGGTCTGGATTCCGGCGCGGAAGGCCATGTCGTCGACCAGCGACTCCACGTCCCTGCGCAGGTAGCCGTCTTCGTCGAGCGAGCCTATGATGAAGGCCGCGATGTCGTGCTCCCTCTGCGAGAGGTTGCGGCAGCCGAGCTGGTCCATCAGGTTTTCGGTGAAGCTCGTGGTCACGGAGAACGTGTTGTACTCGGGTCGGGGGTCCTTGCCCCAGTTGTTGACCTTGAGCCGGTAGGCCGGGATGTAGTCGTCGTCCTTGATCTCGTCGAGCGAGACTTCCTTGGTGTCTTCGGGGTCTTTGTCGGGGTCGGGGGTGTCGTCGAGCACGGGGTTCTCCTCCAGCTCGGCGCGCACGCGCTGCTCCAGCTCCTGCACAGGCAGCTCGATGAGCTTTATGGTCTGGATCTGGAGCGGGGACAGCTTCTGCTGCTGCTTGAGTTCGAGCCCCTGCTTAATCATGGTACGGTATCGAATAACGCCCTTCCACGGGCACTGGACCCACTTTCCTGGACGCCTGTCCGGAGGAGCTCTCTTCGGTCAGCGTGCGCAGGTCTGGCGCCCCCATCGACGGATACTTGAATCTCTCCCTGGCGATGAAGGCGTCGGGGAACTCCTCCTGGATCTCGCGCAGCAGTATCTCCGCGTCCACGCGGGTGCGGAAATTGCCCACCGACACCTTGAAATTGGGGGAGGTGTAGCTGCGGTAGGCCTGGATGTAGGGGTATCTGCGGTTGAAGCGCAGCAGGGTCTCGAGCGACTCCTCCCTGGCGCTGGGGCTGCTGCTGATGTAGATGCGTATGCGGAAGCCGTTGAAACTGCTCTCTTCGTTGGCCTCTATGCTGGCGTTGAGCGCGTCGCGGACCTCGGAAGGCTGCTGCACCACCACGTCGTCGGGGAGGACGGAGAAGATGTCCCTGCCGTAGAGGGTAGAGTCGATTTCGGCCTCGATTCCGGCATGCACGAGTTCGTCGCCCGAGACGGAGGGAAGCTGTGCCGCGGCGGAGAAAGCGGCGGACAGAAGGGCCGTTGCTATGATGAAAATTCTGCTTCTGATCATTGTCGGACAGTCGTTCATTCAATTATCTTGCCATGTCGGCATCACGCAAAGATAAGAAAAATCCATATCTTTGCGGAGCATTATGAAGAAGGTATACATCGAAACATACGGATGCCAGATGAATGTGGCCGACACCGAGGTGGTTTTCTCCATTCTCGGCAAGGCGGGCTACGGGCGTGCGGAGCAGATCGCCGACGCCGACGTGATCATGGCGAACACCTGTTCGATACGCGACAACGCCGAGCAGCGCATACTCGGGCGCATCGAGCAGTTCAACATCTGGCGCAAGGCGCGCCCGGGAGTCGTGACGGGCATTCTCGGCTGCATGGCCGAGCGTCTCAAGGACGAGCTGCTGAATACCGGAAAGGTCGACATCGTGGCCGGACCCGACAGCTACCGCCGGCTTCCGTCGATGATAGAGGAGGCCCTCTGCGGACGGCCGCAGATCGACGTGCTGCTTTCCCGCGAGGAGACCTATGCCGACATCGACCCCGTGCGCATGGACAAGAACGGGGTGTCGGCGTTCATCTCCATAATGCGCGGGTGCAACAACGTCTGCTCCTACTGCGTGGTGCCCTACACCCGCGGGGCGGAACGCAGCCGCGACTGGAAATCCATAGTCCGCGAGGCCTGCGACTGCTTCTCGCGCGGCTACCGCGAGGTCACGCTTCTCGGCCAGAACGTCGACTCGTATAATTACGAGGGGACGGACTTCGCCGCGCTGCTGAAGACCGTGGCCGAGGCCGTGCCCGGGATGCGCATACGCTTCTCGACCTCCAACCCCCAGGACATCTCCGACGAGGTGCTGCTGACCATGGCCTCGCATCCCAACGTGTGCAGGCACATCCACCTGCCGGTCCAGTCGGGTTCCGACCGCATTCTGGAGAAGATGCGCCGCCGCTACACCCGGGAATGGTACCTTTCGAGGGTGGACCGCATACGCGAGCTCATGCCCGACTGCGCGATAAGCACCGACGTGATCGCCGGATTCTGCTCCGAGACCGAGGAGGACCACCGCGACACCCTGAGCCTGTTCGAGAAGGTCGGCTTCGACGCCGCCTACATGTTCTACTATTCCGAGCGGCCCGGCACCCTGGCCGCGCGCAAATATCCCGACGACGTGGACATAGCCACCAAGACGCGCCGTCTCGAGGAGATAATCGCCCTGCAGAACCGCCTTTCGCTGGAAAGCAACCGGCGCGACCTCGGGAAGGAGTTCACGGTGCTCGTCGAGGGGCCTTCGAAGAAGAACCCGGACGAGCTCTGCGGCCGCAACCCCCAGAACAAGATGTGCGTCTGGGCGGACAAGGCTCACAAGGCCGGGGATTTCGTGCGCGTGAAGGTGCGCGACTGCACCCAGGCCACGCTGCTGTGCGACCTGGCGGAGTAGCGGCGGCGGGGCTGTCGCGGCAGTAATTACAGTAAACTGCAACAGCTAACTGCTGCAAGCTTATTCCGCTGAGCTGCGGGTCTTGCGGCGGGTGGGATGGCAGACTATCTGGATGTCGACGTGGTCGACGGTGTAGCCGCGGAAGCGGCGGCCCTTGAGACGGCTCTCCACCAGGCCCACCAGCTCGTCGTCGAGCACGTCGCGGTATTCGTTGCAGGTCCTGTCGTAGAGATGCAGGTGCTTGAAGGTGTTCACGTCGAAATACATCTTGTTGTTGGAGCTCATGCGTCTCGAGTAGACCCTGAGGTCGGCGAGCGTGGAGAGGATGTTGTAGACCGACGCGATCGTGATTCTGGTGAATCCGGCGCTCTCCATCTGCTCCGCGACCATGTCGGCGCTGGCGTGTCCGAGCTTGAGCATGGCCTCGTGGACCGCAAGCCTCTGGGGAGTGGCCTTGAGTCCCTTTTCTTTCAGTATGTCCTTGAAGCGGATGAGGTCTGGAGCGGTTCTGGTCGCAGTCATAGCATGAAAATTTTGGCAAAAGTAGAGTTAATTTTGAAAATTTCAAAATCTTGGGGATTACGGCGGATTTGACTATTTTTGCAAGTTATGAATACGGAACACATAAGATGTCTCATCATAGGCGGAGGCCCCGCCGGCTACACCGCCGCGATCTACGCCTCCAGAGCCGCCCTCGAACCCGTGCTCTATGAGGGCACCGAACCCGGCGGACAGCTCACGACCACCACCGTGGTGGAGAATTTCCCCGGCTTCCCCGGCGGAGTCGACGCCAACAAGCTCATGGGCGACATGCGCGAGCAGGCCGTGAGGCTGGGCGCCGACATCAGGCGCGGCAGCGTGACCGCCGTCGACTTCGACCGCCGGCCCCTGCTTGTCACCGTGGATTCCGAACTGCAGATCGAGGCCGACGCCGTGATCATCGCCACCGGCGCCACCGCGAAGTACCTCGGACTGCCGTCGGAGCAGAAGTTCCGCGGGCTCGGGGTCTCAGCCTGCGCCACCTGCGACGGCTTCTTCTACCGCCGCAAGGACGTGGCCGTGGTGGGAGGCGGCGACACAGCCTGCGAGGAGGCCACCTACCTCGCGGGGCTCTGCAACAAGGTCTACATGATAGTGCGCAGGGACGTGTTCCGCGCCTCCGAGGCCATGCAGAAGAGGGTCCGCGAGACCCCCAACATCGAAGTCCTCTGGAACTGCAACACGCAGGAGGTGCTCGGCGACGAGTCCGGGGTCACCGGAGTCCGCCTGCTCCGCAAGGATGGCGAGGTTTTTGATATAAAGGTCGACGGCTTTTTCCTCGCGATAGGCCACCATCCCGTGTCCGAGCTCTTCTCCAGATGGGTGAAGACCGACGACAACGGCTACATCGTGACCGAGGACGGAAGCAGCCGCACTAACGTGCCGGGAGTGTTCGCCGCAGGCGATGTCCAGGATCCCCGTTACCGCCAGGCGGTCACCGCGGCGGCTTCGGGATGCAGGGCGGCCCTCGACGCAGAAAAATATTTGAAAGGATGAAAATCTACAGAATCATAGCGGGCGTGGCCGTCACGCTCGCGCTCGCCGCGGGATGCAAGTCGCAGTACGACATCCTGCTCGAGAGCAACGACGTCGACGCCAAGTACGCCGCCGCCTTCCAGTATTACAACGAGGGCAAGTACACCCGCGCCGCATCCCTGTTCGAATCGCTCGCGATGCTGACCAACGGCACCGAGCGCGCCGACACCGTGCAGTTCTACTGGGCGCTCAGCAACTATTCCTACGGCGCATACCCTACCGCTGAGGCCAATTTCCAGTCCTTCCTCGACAACTTCCCCCGCAGCCCCTTCGCCGAGAACGCGGAGTTCCTGCACGTGGACTGCCTCTACAGGGCCACGCTGCGCTACGAGCTCGACCAGACTCCCACCTACACTGCCATCAGCGCCATCAGCGAGTACATACTCAGCCATCCGGAGGGAGCGAACACCGACATCTGCCGCCACATGCTTGAGGAGCTCAACGCCAGGCTCGACAAGAAGGCCTTCGAGAACGCGCGCCTCTACTACGACATGGAAGACTACCTCGCCTCCAGGGTCGCCTTCAGGAACATACTCAAGGATGACGCTGACAACATCTACCGTGAGGACATACTATACTACTCTGCGATGTCGTCCTACAAATACGCCGACCTCAGCGTGAGGTCCAAGCAGAAGGAGAGGTTTCTGACCTTCATGGACGACTACCTGAACTTCATAGGCGAGTATCCCGAATCCCACTACCGCAGGGAGCTCGACCGGCTCTATGAGAGGGCAAGAGAAAAAAATGAAACTTTATAGCCGCGTCGCGCCGTAAAAAAAGTATGGAAAAGAAAATACCTACAAACACCATCACGAGGGATATCAAGAACCTCGCAGCCCCCACGGGCAACATCTATGAGACAGTGGTGATACTCTCCAAGAGAGCCAACCAGATAGCGCTCGCCGAGAAGAAGGAGCTCGCGAAGAAGCTCGAGGAGTTCCGCGGCGACCGCGATACCATGGACGAGGTGTTCGAGAACAAGGAGCAGATCGAAATCTCCAAGTACTACGAGCGCCAGCCCAAGCCCGACCTCGTCGCCATCTCCGAGTTCGAGAACGGCGAGCTCTACTACCGTTTCGCCAAGGAGGACGGTGTCGCCGGCGGGAACCAGGAATAGGAGGGCATAGGCCATGCTCCTCTCCCTGCATATAAGGAACTACATTCTCATAGACTCTCTGGATGTCGATTTTCCGGAGGGTCTTGTCATTATAACGGGGCAGACCGGAGCCGGAAAGTCGCTCATGCTCGGCGCGCTCAGCTTCCTCGCGGGAGCCAGGGCCGACGCCTCGATGATCTCCCCCGGGGCGTCGTCATGCACGGTCGAGGCAGAGTTCGACAGCGCGGCCCCCGCCGTGGCCGAACTGCTTGAGGCCAACGACATCGAGCCGGACGGCGGCCGGGTGCTCATACGCAGGGTGATGTCGTCGTCGGGGCGTTCGCGGAGTTTCATCAACGACTGCCCGGTGCAGCTCGGAGTGCTCCAGAGCATCTCGGGCCAGCTCGTGGACATACATTCGCAGCACAAGAGCCTGCTGCTCACCGACGGCGGCTTCCAGCTCTCCGTGCTCGACAGCTATGCCCGTGACGGCGAGCTGCTGGCCGGCTGCCGCGGCGCGTGGAAGGAGCTGCTTGCCGTGAGGTCGGAGCTCGCGGGACTGCGCGAAGAACTCGGGAAGCTCCGTTCGGAGAAGGACTACAACGCCGACCAGTTCGCAAGGCTCAGCGAGGCCGGCCTGCGCAGCGGCGAGCTGGAGGAACTGGAGGAGGAGCAGAAGAGCCTGGCCAACGCGGAACAGATCAAGGAGGCGCTTGCCGCCTCGGCCTCGTCGATAAACTCCGACGAGACTGGCGAGGGAGTCTCCGTGCTGCTCAAGGGGGCCGTGCGGCGGCTGGAGCAGATAGCCTCATACATGCCGGCGGCGGGAGGGCTCGCCTCGCGCCTGGAGTCGGCGAGAATAGAGATAGACGACGTGTGCTCGGAACTCGAGACCCTCGACTCCCGGCTGGACATGTCGCCGGAGCGGCTGGAAGCCGTCGAGGACAGGATGTCGCAGCTGTATTCTCTGCTGCGCAGGTACGGCTGCTCCACTGAAGACGAACTCATGGCTGCTCGCGACGCCTTCGGCGCCAGCATCGCCGGCTCGGAAGCTCTCGAAGAACGCATTTCCGCCCTCGAAAAGAGGGAGAAGGCCGTTCTGAAAGACTGGGAGAAGTTCTGTGCTGAGCTGTCGGAGTCGCGCAAGGCGGCGGCTCCCGCTCTTGCGGACGAGATCCTGAAGTCGCTGCGTTTCCTCGAGCTGGAGAATTCGAGATTCGAGGTCAATATAGTGCCGAAGGCCGGAGGGGCCGACGGCTGTGACCGGGTCAGCTTCCTCTTTTCTTCGGGAGGTGACGCGCCCCGGGAGCTCGCCAAGGTGGCGTCGGGAGGAGAGCTTTCGCGCATCATGCTGTGTCTCAAGGCCGTGATGGCCCGGACCGCCGGCATGCCCACCCTTATCTTCGACGAGATTGACACGGGAGTCAGCGGCAGCGTGGCCGACAGGATGGGGCAGATGATATGCTCCATGGGCAAGGACATGCAGGTGTTCGCGATCACCCATCTGCCTCAGGTGGCTGCGAAGGGCGACGCCCACTATGTGGTGAGCAAGGCCAAGGCTGCCGACGGTCGCGCGAGTTCGTCGCTGCGGCGCATCGAAGGTGATGAGCGGGTCAGGGAGGTCGCAAGGCTGCTCAGCGGCTCGGAAATCACCGGAGCCGCCCTGGAGAATGCCAGGGTGCTGCTTGCCGGATAGGACGTCGCCAGTCTAATTCTGAAGCAGGGTGGTGGTGAGGTCGGAGTTGTAGACTATGCGGCGCACGGCCACGTTGACCTTTCCGCTGCTTTCCCAACGTTTGAATTCGAAGTCCGACTGCAGGCCCTTCGCCGGGTATTCCGGGAGCCTGCGGTACCAGCGTCGTCCGTAGTCGGCGCAGGTGCCGGCGAAATAGCGCATCGTGTCGTAGCCCTGGAAGGCGAAGGAGCCGGGTTCGCTCCTGAAGAGCGCCCTGTAGGCCAGCACGAAGTCCTTGACGGCCTGGGAGTCGTAGTCGATGTAATATGACGCCGTGAGCCTGGTCCTCGTGTTGTAGAGGTCGTTGACGTTGGTTCCTATGGTGCTTCTTATCCTGGAAGTCGAATAGAGGATGATGTCGCGGTTGCGCGCGGCCTCGATTGCCGCGGCTCTGGTGGCTCCGGTCAGGAAGGCGTCGCTGTCGGAGGCTATCAGGATGCGGTAGGTCCTGCCTTCCTGGAAGGCTATGTCGCTTACCGAGGCCACGGTCCGGTAGCGCAGCACCTTGTTGTTGAGCCTGTCGATGAGGTAGCGCGCCTGCTCGCCGAAGCCTTTCTCGGAGGCGTCGCGTATCACGTATAGCTCATCTTCCGGCATCAGCTCCTCCTGCACCCATTCGGCGAGTTCGTCAATCTGGCTCGTCCAGGAAGCCGGGGCCTGGATGACCGGGGCGCCGGCCGCAAGTTCGGCTGTCTTGGGGTCGAGGGGTGAGACCAGCACCTTGTCGCCGCCGCACAGGGGCAGGGCGTCGCGGACTTCGGCGTAGGTCACCGGGCCGATGATCACGTCGCTGTCCTCGATGTCGTCGCGCGTGAGGGCGCCGGAAGCGGTGTCTACCACGCGCAGCCTTACCTTCACGCCCTCCTCTCCGAGGTCGCGCAGCGCCAGCAGGGCGCCGCCGTACATCTCAAGATAGTTGGCGTTGGGTTTCTGGGTGCCCGCCGCGAAAGGCAGTGCCAGCGTGACCCTCACGCTGGAGAGGTCGCCGCCGAAGCCGAAGAGCGACTGCCAGCCGCCTTCCTCCTCTTCCTGCCGCTCCTGGGCGGGAGGTGTCACGGAGCCGCGCAGCTGGCCTCTATCTCCGGGTTCGTTGCGAGGGGTTTCGGTCTGCTGCCCGGCAGGCTGCTGTTCCGCAGCCTTGCCTCGTGCTCCGGGGAAGAGATACCATTGGGCGTAGGCGCCTGTGTTCAGCAGGCAGAGTGCGATCAGTATGGTGATGAGTCTTTTCATTTCCTTTAAACTTTGAGGGAATCGGCGAAAGCGAGCAGGTCCCTGCAGAATCTGTTCCAACTCAGCCTTTCGTTTACGGAACGTATGGCTTCCACGCAGCTTTCCCGCAGCCCGGGCGTGCCGAAGTAGCGTTCTATCTCCGCGGCTATGCATTCGGGCGTGCCTTCGCGGCAGACGATTCCGGTGCCGCGTTCGCCTATGGTCTCCCGCAGTCCGCCCACGTCGGTGACTATCATCGGGACCTCGAAGTTGTCGGCCACGGCGCTGATGCCGCTCTGGGTCGCGCTGCGGTAGGGGAGCACGACCACGTCGGCCGCAGAGAAATAGGTGCTGACCTCGGAGTCGGGTATGTATTCCGGGAAGAGGTGGATTCTCGAAGGGTCGGGGCAGGCGTCTATCAGCCTCTGGTATTTCTCGAAGGAGCCGTAGGGCTCTCCGGCGATGATCAGGCGGTAGCTGCTGTCGAGCCGGCTGAAGGCCTCTATCAGCAGGTCCAGCCCCTTGTATTCGCGTATGAGTCCGAAGAAGAGCAGGTTGCGGCTTCCGGAGGGGATACCGAGCCGTCTTTCGGCTTCGGCGCGGGGCAGCTTCTGCCCGAAGTGGGTGTAGACGGGATGGGGGATCACCGTGTGGCGGACGTCAGGCCTGATCCGGAGCAGGTCGGCCTCGACTTCCCCGCAGAGGGCCACGCAGCCGTCGACTCCCCGGAGGAAGTAACTTGTGAGCGGCCTGTCGAAGAAGTGGGGCTCGTGCGGAATCACGTTGTCGGTGATGGCCACGACCCTGCATCCCGGACGCATGTGGCGCGCGACGTAGCCCAGCGAGGGGCCGAAGTAGGACATCCAGTAGCGCATGACCAGCAGGTCGGGGTTCCATCTGCGGATTTCCGCCGCCGCGCCGGGCCAGTTGAAGGGGTTGGCAGTATCGAGGAGCGGCTCCGACTGTACCGGAACCGCTTCATCTTCGTCTGTCACGTATTGGGTCTTCCCCGGGAAGAGGAAGGAGGGATACTGTCTGCGGAAGTTGAAGGCACGTACTTCGTGGGCCTTGCCCAGCTCGCCGAGCAGATTGGCGTTGAACTGGGCGATTCCTCCCCTGAATGGGTAGAAACAGGACAGTATCGCAATTCTCAAGGCCGCCTACTTGTTTTCTGCCTTTGATTTCACGTATGCGGCGTTGAGGCCCTCGAGGAAGTCGTCGGTGATGTCGAGAGCCGAGTCACCGGTCACGAGGGGCAGGGGGAGGATGTCACCCTGGGTGGCGAGTATCATCGCGTATTTCTTCTCGGCGTTGTACTCGATGATGTAGCTGTTGATCGCGTCGGCGATCTGGTTCATCATCACGGTCTGCTCCTCAACGACCTCCTGCTGCTTCTGTGCGGCGTAGGTCTGGAACTCGTTCTGCTGCTGGGAGAGCTTCTGGCTCTGGGTCTCGGCCACCGACTGGGTCATCAGGCCCTTGTTGATCTTCTCCTGGAAGCTCCTGATGTCCTGGTCGAGCTTGGTGCCCCTGCGGTTGACCTCCTGGTTGATGCTGTTGACCTTGGTCTCAACCACGCTGCGCAGGTCGTTGGCCATGTCGTATTCGTTGAGCACCTTGTCGAGGTTGAAGTATACGATGGTGCCTTTCTGTGCGCCGGCTTCGGTGCTTACGGCGGTCTCGGCGCCGGCGGCCTCGGATGACCTGCCTGAGAGTACGACTACCGCGAGCGCTATCACTCCGAGGAGCGAGATCACGCTGAGGATGATGGGTAACTTTTTCATTTCTCTTATTGTCTGTTTGTTCTGTGGCCCCGCGGGGCTTGAATACAGTCTACAAAATTAGTCAAAAAATATTAATCTGCTAATAAAATGGCCTCCAGGTACTTGCCGATGGTGGTCTCCAGGCCCTCGTACAGGGCGTCGCAGATCAGGGCGTGGCCTATGCTCACCTCGTCGGTCCAGGGTATGGTCCTTATATAATAGGTGAGGTTCTCAAGCGAGAGGTCGTGTCCGGCGTTGAGGCCGAGTCCCAGCTCCCTGACCTTCTCGGCGGTGCGCAGGTAGGGCTCCACGGCCTGCTCCCTGTTCTGCGCGTAGCCCGCGGCGTAGGCGGCGGTGTAGAGCTCCACGCGGTCGGCGCCGCAGAGGGCGGCTCCCTCGGCCATCCTGGGGTCGGGGTCGATGAAGATGGAGGTGCGTATGCCCCTCGACCTGAACGCCGCGCAGGTCCTGGTCAGGAATCCGCGGTTGGCCACGGTGTCCCAGCCCGCATTCGAGGTCAGGGCGTCGGGGGCGTCGGGGACGAGGGTCACCTGGTCGGGCACCACCTCGCACACCAGGGCGGTGAAGCTGCCTGTGGGGTTGCCTTCGATGTTGAACTCGGTGGAGAGCGCGGGACGCAGAGTCCGTACGTCGGAGTATCTTATGTGCCTTTCGTCGGGGCGGGGATGCACCGTGATGCCTTCGGCGCCGAAGCGCTCGCAGTCGAGGGCCGCCTTGAGCACGTCGGGCATGTTGCCGCCTCGGGCGTTGCGCAGCAGGGCGATCTTGTTGATGTTTACGCTGAGTCTTGTCATGTCTCGGTCATTTTACCCCACAAAAGTACTTATTTATTCGTGAATACGAACATTAGTGCTAAATTTGTGAGTTTGTAATGAAATTCGCATACTATATCAAGAACGACAGCCTCTGCGCCGACCCGCGCATCGACGCCCTTCTTGGCCGGCTCGACGGCGGGGGAGCGGAGGTCTACCGGGTGCGGAGCGCGGTGGAGATACTGCCGTCGACCGACGGGCTGCTGAGCCTCGGCGGCGACGGAACCTTCCTGATGGCGTCGAAACTCGCGGTGCAGGCCGACATCCCCATACTCGGGGTGAACTTCGGGCGCCTCGGCTTCCTTTCCGAGGCCCTGCCGGAGGAGCTTCCCCAGGCCCTTCTGCGCGGCGAGCTGCGAGTGGAGGAGAGGGAGCTGCTGCAGGTGCTCACCGACGACGGAGCCGCCGCGGACTCGTGGCCGTATGCGCTCAACGAGACCAGCGTCTCGCGCGACGGCGCGTCGATGCTCGGCATAGACGTGGAGATCGACGGCTCGCCTCTGCCCACCTACTGGGCTGACGGGCTGCTGGTGGCGACCAGCTCCGGCTCCACGGCGTATTCGCTGAGCGTGGGAGGCCCCATCTGCATCCCGGACTCCAAGGTGTTCATCGTGGCGCCGATATCTCCGCACAACCTCAACGTGAGGCCTCTGGTGGTTCCGCAGACCACCCGGATTTCGATTTCGCTGCGTTCCAGGGAGGAGCGCGCGATGTTCTCCATCGACAACCGCAACCGGAGGATATCCGCAGGCACCCGCATCACCGTGTCGGAGGCGCCGGTCAGGCTGAAGCGGCTGTGTTCCGGCCGTTCATCGTTCATCAACGCGCTGCGTACCAGGCTGCTGTGGGGCGAGGACGTGCGCAACGGCAATGAATCAAGATAATCTATGGACAAACTGGAAAGACTGCCCCGGCATGTGTCGCTGATAATGGACGGCAACGGCCGCTGGGCGAAGATGCGCGGCAAGGACCGCATCTACGGACATTACGAAGGCGTGGCCAGCGTGCGCGCCGTGATGGAAGCCTCGGTGGAGTGGGGAGTGGAGTATGTCTCCTTCTTCGCGTTCTCCGAGGAGAACTGGGACCGCCCCTCCGACGAGGTGCAGGGTCTGATGGATCTCATGGGCACGATGATGGAGCGGGAGCTCCCCACATTCATGGAGCACGACATACGCTTCCTGGTACTGGGCAACCGCGAAAGGCTCTCCGACAAGCTCAGGGAGTCCATCGACGGCATAATGGAGAAGACCTCAGGGAACCGGGGCATGACCATGATACTGTTCCTGAGCTACAGCGGCAAATGGGACATCTACCAGGCGACCAGGAGGATGGCACACGATTTGATTGAGAACCCCGGTCGCGAAATAGGGATTGAGGATTTCAGTCAGTATTTGGTGACAGCCGGCATACCCGACCCCGACCTGCTGATACGCACTTCCGGAGAGAAGAGGATCAGCAACTACCTGCTCTGGCAGTCGGCATATACGGAATTTGTTTTCACCGACATCCTGTGGCCGGATTTCCGGCGTGAGCAGTACCGCTCTGCGCTCGAGGAGTACGCCTCGCGCGACAGGCGCTTCGGAAAAGTCAAATAATTAGTATATTTGCAAACTTTGGTTTTAGGAAGAAGATGAAGCTTGGACGGTTATTAACCACTCTGGCGCTCGCTCTCGCCCCGATGTCGCTCGCGGCACAGGAAGGTGGCGGCGTCGAGGTGGACTACTCGCATCCCGTGAAATACAAGGTCGGAGGCATAACGGTGGAGGGCAACACCTTCTATTCCGACCAGCAGATCATCTCGCTTACGGGATTGCGCCCCGGCATGGAGGTCACCGTGCCCGGCGAGGAACTCTCCAACATCGTGGACCGTCTCTGGCTCCAGCGCTATTTCGAGGACGTCGCCCTCACCGTCGACAGCCTCAGCGTGGCGGGGGATTCCGCATGGTTCTGCCTGCGCATCAAGGAACGCCCGAGGGTTTCGAGATGGACCTTCTCCGGCGTCAGCTCCTCCGAGAGGAAGGACATCCAGGAGAGGGTGAACCTCAGGCCCGGCCGCGAGTTCTCCGAATACGTGGAGAAGACCACCTCCGACATCATCAAGCGCTACTTCGCCGAGAAGGGCTTCCTGCTCTGCAAGGTCGACGCCGAGGTCAGCAAGGACAGCATAATCCGCAACGCGATCCGGGTGGACTTCGCCATCGACAAGGGCGAGAAGATCAAGGTCAAGGAGATCAACTTCATAGGCAACGAGCATGTCGACGACTTCAAGCTCGCCCGCTCGATGAAGAAGACCAAGTCCAACAAGCTCTACAACTTCTTCAGCAGCAAGAAGTTCAACGAAGAGGAATATTTCAACGACAAGAAGAACGTGATCAGCGCCTTCAACGAGGAGGGCTTCCGTGACGCGCGTCTCGTCCGCGATTCGATATACTATGTCGAACCCAACAGGCTCGGCATCGACCTCGTGTTCGAAGAGGGTGACCGCTACTACTTCGGCGACATCACCTGGACCGGCAACTCCGTCTACGCCTCCGACGCGCTCAACTCCGTGCTCGCCATCAACAAGGGCGACGTCTACGACGTGGTGACCATGAACCGCAGGCTCTACGGAGGCGGAAAGGCAAACGAATACGACATCACCAAGCTCTACCGCGACAACGGCTACCTCTTCTTCAACGTGACGCCGGTCGAGACCAACATCCAGAACGACTCTGTGGACGTGGAGCTGCGTATCTCCGAAGGCAAGCAGGCCACGCTCAACGACATAATCATCAACGGCAACACCGTGACCAACGAGAAGGTGGTGCGCCGCCAGCTCTTCACGCGGCCCGGCTACCTCTTCAGCCAGACCGACTTCGAGCGCTCCATCAGGGAGATCGCCTCGCTGGGCCAGTTCGACCCTGAGGCCATCATGAGCGAGACGGGCTATTCCATCATCCCCAACCAGCTCGACAACACCGTGGATCTCGTCTACAACGTGACCGAGAAGCCCTCGTCGCAGCTGGAAGTCTCCGGAGGATGGGGCGGCAACACTTTCGTGGCCACCGTGGGAGTGAGCTTCAACAACTTCTCCACCAAGCGCATGTTCGACAAGGGTGCATGGAGGCCGGTGCCTCTCGGCGACGCCCAGAACCTCGCGTTCCGCTTCCAGACCAACGGAACCTACTACACGGCCCTGACCGCGAGCTTCACCGAGCCCTGGCTGTTCGGCAAGAAGCCCACTTCGCTCAACATCGGCGCCTACTACACCAGGCAGACCAACTCCTACCTCGCCCTGAACATCCTCAGGAACGACAGGCAGATGGAGGTGTTCGGATTCTCGGCCTCCATAGGTACGCGCCTCAAATGGCCCGACAACTACTTCGTGCTCTACAACGGACTCAGCTGGCAGACCTACAAGCTGACCAACTGGTACTCGGGATACTTCATCTTCGACGACGGAATCGCCCACAACCTCAGCTACTCGCTGAACCTCGTGCGCAACTCCACCGACCAGCAGATCTATCCCCGCCAGGGCTCCGAATTCTCCTTCCTGCTGCAACTCACGCCTCCGTTCTCGCTGCTGCGCAAGTTCGACTACGACGCCGACGGCAACAAGGTGGCCGTGGGAAGCTATAAGGACGTGAACTACGACAACTGGACGTCAAGCCAGCGCTACAAGTGGATCGAGTACCACAAGTGGAAGCTGTCCGGAGCCGTCTACACCAGGCTCGCCGGCGACCTCGTGCTCATGACCAGGGCGCAGTTCGGCTACCTCGGCTACTACAACCGCAACTGGGGCTATTCTCCTTTCGAGGGCTTCCTCGTGGGAGGTGACGGAATGTCGGGCTACAGCACCTACGGCTCCGAGGTGATCTCGCTGCGAGGCTACGAGAACTACTCGCTGACCCCGTATGAGCCTTCCGCCTACAACTCCAACGGCTACGCCTATGCCGGAAACGTCTATGACAAGTTCACCGTGGAGCTCCGCTACCCCGTGATCATGCAGCCCTCGTCGACCATCTACGTGCTGGCGTTCCTCGAGGGAGGAAACTGCTGGTCCGACATCCGGGATTTCAATCCTTTCCAGATCAAACGCAGCGCCGGACTCGGAATCCGCATCTATCTACCGATGCTGGGTCTGCTCGGAGTCGACTGGGGCTACGGATTCGACACCTCCGATCCCAGCAGGCGCAGCCAGTTCCACTTCGTGATAGGCCAGCAGTTCTAGTCTTTCAGCAGAAGTTCAACTTGACGATAAAATTGTTAACTTTACGTGCGTTTCAACTGATAAATTTAAATTAAGAGATATGAAGAAATTTGTGATTACCGCCGTAATGGCCATGCTTGGAGTGGCAGCCTTCGCCCAGCCCAAGTTCGCTCATGTGAATTATGTGGAGCTCGTGCAGCTCTGCCCCGAGGCTGATTCAGCCCGCGCCACGATGACCGCCTCCAGCAACGAGGCCCAGGCAACCTACCAGGCCATGGTTGACGAGTTCAACTCCAAGTACGAGGAGTATCAGAGCAAGGCCGGCACCTGGACCGCATCCATCCGCCAGACCAAGGAGCAGGAGCTCACCGACATCCAGCAGAGGATACAGCAGTTCAGCCAGAACGTAGACATGGAACTCCAGCAGCAACAGCAGCAGCTCATGGCACCCATCCAGGAGAAGGCCGTGAAGGCCGTCCAGGACCTCGCCAAGGCCGGCGGATATGTGTATGTGTTCGACGTGAGCACCCTGCTCTACTACGACACCGCCCAGAGCACCGACCTCACCCCCGCGGCCCGCAAGGCTCTCAACATCCCCGAGGGACGCACCCTCGAATCGCTTCAGGCGGAGCTTCAGGCCCAGGCTCAGGCAGCCCAGGGCGTAGCACAGTAGCAGCTTTATAGTGAAATAGCTATGCAACATAAAATCATTGACATAAAGGATGTCGTGATTAGATTTGCAGGAGATTCGGGCGACGGAATGCAGTTGACCGGATCTCTTTTTGCAGATATGTCGGCGGTCAGCGGCAACGAGCTGTCCACCTTCCCCGACTATCCTGCCGAGATCCGCGCCCCTCACGGCACGGTGTCCGGCGTCTCAGGTTTCCAGGTCCACATCGGTTCGAGCGACGTCTCCACCCCCGGCGACTACTGCGACCTGCTCGTGGCGATGAACCCCGCGGCCCTCAAGGCCAACGCGAAGTGGTGCAAGCGCCACGCGATGATACTCTGCGACATAGACGCCTTCGACGAGACCGGTCTCTCCAAGGCCGGCTTCACCACCGACAACCCCTTCAGCGAGCTCGGAGTCGAAGACAGGATCATCATCCCCGCCCCCATCACCACGCTCACGCTGGAGAGCCTCAAGAACAGCGGCCTCGACCACAAGTCGGTGCTGAAGTGCAAGAACATGTTCACCCTCGGCATGGCCTGCTTCATCTACAACCGCCATGTCGACTATATCTACGGCTACATCGAGAAGCGCTTCGCCAAGAAGCACCCCGAATTCATAGAGCCCAACAAGAAGGTGGTGCGCGACGGCTACAACTACGCCGCCAACATCCAGCTGATCCCCAACACCTACGTGGTGGAGCCGGCCAAGGAGCTCAAGAAGGGCACCTACCGCAACATAAACGGCAACCAGGCCCTCGCATGGGGTCTGCTCGCCGCCGCCGAGAAGTCGGGGCTTTCGCTGTTCTGCGGCTCATACCCTATCACCCCGGCATCCGGCATACTCGAGGAGCTGGCCATCCACAAGAGCCTCGGGGCCAAGACCCTCCAGGCCGAGGACGAGATAGCGGGCATCTGCACCGCGATCGGCGCGGCCTTCGCCGGCAGCCTCGCGGTGACCTCCACCTCCGGACCGGGACTCTCGCTCAAGACCGAGGCCATGGGACTGGCGGTGATGGCCGAACTGCCGCTCGTGATAATCGACGTCCAGAGAGGCGGCCCCTCCACGGGACTGCCCACCAAGACCGAGCAGTCCGATCTCAACCAGGCCCTCTACGGCCGCAACGGAGAGTGCCCCATGCCAGTGGTGGCAGCGCATTCTCCGGCCCACTGCTTCGACGCCGCGTTCACCGCGGCCAAGATAGCCCTCGAGCACATGACCCCCGTGATCCTGCTCTCCGAAGGCTTCCTCGGCAACGGTTCCGAGCCCTGGCGCATCCCCGCGATGAAGGACTATCCGGAGATCAAGCCTCCCTTCGTGCAGGGCATACTCAAGCCCGGCCAGAAGTTCTACCCCTTCCAGCGCGACCCCGAGACCCTCGTGCGCCGCTGGGCGCTGCCCGGGCAGAAGGGTTTCGAGCACCGAGTCGGCGGTCTGGAGAAGACCCATGAGGGCGTGCTGTCCAACGACCCCGTGAACCATGAGACCATGGTGCGCGAGAGGGCCGAGAAGGTCGCCCGGGTGGCGCGTGACCTGCCCGAGCTCGAGGTGACCGGACCCAAGAGCGGGAAACTGCTCGTGGTCGGCTGGGGAGGCACCTACGGCCACCTGCATGCGGCGGTCCACGAACTCGGCGACAGCGTTTCGTACGCCCACTTCGACTTCATCAACCCGCTCCCGTCCAACACCGGCAAGGTGCTGGAGTCGTTCGAGAAGATTCTGGTCTGCGAGCTCAACAGCGGCCAGTTCGCCGACTATCTGAGGACTCAGTTCCCTCACTGTGAGATATTGAAATACAACAAGATCCAGGGCCAGCCCTTCCTCGTGGGCGAGCTCGTGGAGGCTATAAAGAAGGAGATGTAACATGGCGACACTCACATTCAAGGATTTCAAGAGCGACCAGGAGGTTCGCTGGTGTCCGGGCTGCGGCGACAGGGCCGTGCTCTCGGCTCTCCAGAGGGCTCTTCCCAAGGTCAGCCAGGCTCTCAACTACGACAAGGAGCGCTACGTGGTGGTGTCGGGCATAGGCTGCTCGTCGAGGCTGCCGTACTATATGAACACCTACGGCTTCCACAGCATCCACGGGCGCGCCACCGCGGTCTCCACCGGCATCAAGGTGGCCAACCCCTGGCTCACGGTATGGCAGGCCTGCGGCGACGGCGACGCCCTCGCGATCGGCGGCAACCACTTCATCCACGCCATACGCAGGAACATCGACATCAACATCATACTCTTCAACAACCAGATCTACGGCCTCACCAAGGGGCAGTATTCCCCGACCTCGAAGTTCGGCGCGATTACCAAGACCTCGCCCTACGGCACCGTGGAGCATCCGTTCAACCCCGGAGCCCTCGTGCTGGGAGCCAAGGGAACCTTCTTCGCCCGCTCGCTCGACGTGGAGCTGAACCTCAACGAGGAGATCATGACCGCCGCCGCCCTGCATGACGGCTGTTCGGTGATGGAGATGCTGACCAACTGCATCATCTTCAACGACGGCGCCCACAAGGACCTTTCCGACCCCGCCGTGAAGGCCGACCACACGATAGTGCTGCGCCAGGGCGAGAAGATGATCTTCGGCAAGGACCATGACAAGGGTCTGATCTACGACGGCAAGAAGATACGCGTGGTGTGCATCGGCGAGGGCGGCTTCACCGAGGACGACATACTCGTGCACGACGCCCACAGCGACAACATCGGCATCCACATGGCTCTCGTGGACATGAAGGGGCCCGACTACCCCGTGGCGCTCGGAGTGATACGCGACGTCAGGGACATCACCTACGACGACGGCGTGCGCGACCAGGTCAAGGAGGTCATGGCCAAGTCCCAGATCCACTGCGTGGACGACCTGCTCCACAGCGGCACCACCTGGGAGATTGAATAGGCACCATTTTCAACACACATAATTAATATGAAGACACAAGACATTATGGCCCGTCTCCAGGCCAAGTATCCCGGCGAGAGCGAGTATCTCGAGGCGGTACAGGAGGTACTGGAATCCATAGAGGATGTCTACAACCAGCATCCGGAATTCGAGAAGGCCAGGATAGTGGAGAGGATGGTCGAGCCCGACCGCATCTTCACCTTCCGTGTCACCTGGGTGGATGACAGGGGGGAAGTCCAGACCAATACCGGCTACAGGGTGCAGTTCAACAGCGCCATAGGCCCCTACAAGGGCGGCCTGCGCTTCCACAGGGCTGTCTCCCTGTCGATGCTCAAGTTCCTCGGCTTCGAGCAGACCTTCAAGAACGCGCTCACGACCCTGCCCATGGGAGGGGCCAAGGGCGGTTCCGACTTCGATCCTGCCGGAAAGTCCAACGAGGAGATAATGAGATTCTGCCAGGCCTTCATGCTGGAGCTCTGGAACTGCATAGGCCCCGACCAGGACATCCCCGCGGGCGACGTGGGCGTGGGCAGCCGCGAGATAGGCTATCTCTACGGCATGTACACCAAGCTCGCGCGCCAGTACAACACCGGGGTGATCACCGGCAAGGGCATCAACTGGGGCGGCTCCATCCTGCGTCCCGAGGCCACCGGCTACGGCGCCCTGTATTTCACCCAGAACCTGCTCGCCCGCGTGGGCAGGAAGCTCGAGGGCTGCAGGATTGCGGTGTCCGGTTTCGGCAACGTGGCCTGGGGCGCCTGCAAGAAGGCCAAGCAGCTGGGAGCCAAGGTGGTGGCCATCTCCGGACCCGACGGAGTCTGCGAGATTCCCGACGGAATCACCGACGAGATGATAGACTACATGCTCGTGATGCGCGCCTCCAACCGCAACAGGGTGGAGGACATGGCCGACAGGTTCCCCGGACAGGCGAAGTTCACCGCAGGCAGGAAGGCATGGAGCGTCAAGTGCGACATCGCGCTGCCGTGCGCCTTCCAGAACGAGCTCGACGAGAACGACGCCAGGGAGCTCAAGGCTAACGGCACCTGGTGCTGCTGCGAGGTCTCCAACATGGGCTGCCAGCCCGGCGCGATCCACTATTTCCAGCAGAACGGCGTCTATTTCGCCCCCGGCAAGGCCGTGAACGCCGGCGGAGTGGCCACTTCCGGCCTGGAGATGACCCAGAACGCCTCGCACATCAGCTGGGGCGAGAAGGAGGTCGACGACAGGCTGCACTTCATCATGAAGTCCATCCACGAGGCCTGCGTGAAGTACGGCACCCAGCCGGACGGCAGCGTGGACTATGTGAAGGGCGCCAACATCGCCGGCTTCATGAAGGTGGCCAACGCGATGCTGGAGCAGGGAACGATATAGTTGTCCGATGAACGGATTGATGGTAGGTCAGCTTCCGGTGCTGCCGGGCGAGGGGGAGACCCTCGGCTGGTATGCCATGAGGGCGTTTTACAACCGCGTCAAGCCGTTTCAGGAAGTTCTTTCAGCCGAAGGGATGGAGGTGTTCGTGCCTCCCATCCCTTCGCTTTTCTTCATCCGCGCCAGCGAGCGCTTCGTGCGGGAGCTCAAGCGGCTCTACAACGACGCCCTGATGTTCTATGCCGAGCCGGGCACTTCCGCCCCAGCTCGGGTGAAGGACAAGGAGATGGAGATGTTTATCCTCGTGTGCAGGACGCCCGCCGAGTATCTGAAGTTCTTCGACGAGGACTTCCTGTCGAAGTGCAAGGTGGGCCAGAAGGTGCGCGTGACAGGAGGCATCTACGAGGGCGCCGAGGGCTATATCAAGCGTATTAAGAAGGACCGCCGGCTGCTGGTCCGCATCGAGGGCGTGGCCGTCGTGGCCACTGGTTTCATACCGCCGTCGCTGCTGGAGCCGGTCGAGTGAATTTTCGATGGAAAAGTGACGGATATTGAGTAAATTTGCATGTTATGAACATAGCTATAGTTGGTACAGGGTATGTCGGTCTGGTGACTGGAACCTGTTTTGCTGAAATGGGAGTCGACGTGACCTGCGTCGACATCGATAAGTCGAAGATCGACAGGCTGCTCGGCGGGGAGATTCCCATCTACGAGCCCGGTCTCGACGATATGGTGCGCAAGAACGTGGAGGCCGGAAGGCTGCATTTCACCACCGACCTCAGGACCTGTCTCGACAATGTCGAGGTGGTGTTCTCCGCTGTCGGCACGCCTCCCGACGAGGACGGTTCCGCCGACCTCAAGTATGTGCTCGAGGTTGCTCGCACCTTCGGTCAGAACATCCACAGATACACGCTGATGGTCACCAAGAGCACCGTGCCCGTGGGTACGGCGCAGAAGGTGAAGGCGGTGATCGAGGAGGAGCTGCGCAAGAGAGGTGAGGAGGTGCCGTTCGACGTGGCCTCCAACCCCGAGTTCCTCAAGGAGGGCTCGGCCATCAAGGACTTCATGTCGCCCGACCGCATAGTGATAGGCACCGAGACAGAGCGCGCCCAGAAGCTCATGACGAGGCTCTACAAGCCTTTCACGATGATGTCCGACCGCTTCGTGTATTCCGACATCCCGTCGGCCGAGATGATCAAGTATGCCGCCAACTCGATGCTGGCGACCCGCATCAGCTTCATGAACGACATCGCGAACCTCTGCGAGCTCGTGGGGGCCGACGTGAACATGGTCCGCAAGGGCATAGGAGCCGACACCCGTATCGGCCACAAGTTCCTCTATCCCGGCTGCGGCTACGGCGGAAGCTGCTTCCCCAAGGACGTGAAGGCGCTGATCAAGACCGCCGAGCAGAACGGCTACCCGATGAAGGTGCTGAAGGCTGTGGAGGAGGTCAATGAGGCTCAGAAGTCGGTGCTGTTCAGGAAGTTCTCTGCTCATTTCGGCGGCGACGTGAAGGGCCGCACCGTGGCTATGTGGGGTCTGGCGTTCAAGCCGGGCACCGACGACATGCGTGAGGCTCCGGCTCTCGTGCTGATATCCAAGCTGCTGGAGGCCGGCTGCCGCGTGAGGGTCTACGACCCCGTGGCCATGGACGAATGCCGCAGGCGCATAGGCGACAAGGTGGAGTACTGCCGCGACATGTACGAGGCTGCGGTGGATGCTGACGCGCTGATGCTCGTGACCGAGTGGAAGGAGTTCCGCGTGCCGAGTTTCGCGGTGCTTTCCAAGACCATGAAGGAGAAGGTCGTCATCGACGGTCGCAATATCTACGACCGCGAGGAGGCCGAGGAGAACGGCTTCGCGTATTATAAGATAGGGTAGGGACCGCCTGCGTTGCAGCAGATCTTTAGTTGCAACAGATTTGCAATCTAGCGCAGTACGGAAATCCGCTTCGGAGGTTCCGCTGCGCGCTTGCAATAGCAAGCGCAACTTCAAAGATGCTCAACCTCCATTTCATTCCG
>ERZ779889.1089-NODE-1089-length-29168-cov-3.165184_pt1 | contig 29168 bp, 23 predicted proteins | sample MGYA00511030_ERZ779889 | MGnify/ENA primary metagenome ERZ779889 (study PRJEB29588, sample SAMEA2160616) | human gut metagenome | biome: human gut; feature: human-associated habitat; material: faeces | place: Denmark | collected 2008/2010 ...
ATCGAGCAGGCCGACCTTATAGCCCAGCTTGGCCAACGCAACAGCCAGATTGGCCGCCACGGTGGACTTTCCCACCCCACCTTTGCCCGAAGAAATGGCAATGATGTTTTTCACCTGGGGCAATAGTTTGCCGACTTCGGGACGCGCCTGTTGGACTGTCTTCACCGAAATGTTGCCCACGATGTCCACTTCCGAACCCACATAAGTCAGAATGGCCGTTTCGGCAGCTTTGACAACCGACTTCAGGAACGGGTCGGTCGGTTTTTCAAAAATGAGCGAAAAGGAAACCTTGTTTCCGTCAATACGGATATTGTCTTCCACCATACCCGCTTCCACTATGTTCTTGCCCGTACCCGGATAGCGCACGGTAGCAAGAGCGTCTAATATCAGTTTTGGATAAATAGTCATATTCTTTTCAGTTTTTGAAGTTGGTTATTCGTAAGTTTTTTCAACGCCACGACGAAAAAGGCAGACACTTCATTTACTCGTCTGAAGGCTGCTGCGCTTGCTACGGTTGTAGCTGCGATAGTCATCGAGCTCAATCTCGACGTCAGGCTCCTGTAACTCTCCAGCCTGAGGCAAATGAAACTTCACATATTTAATGGTCAGCCCGCGGTCGAGCCACTGCTGCTCGTAGTAGGTACGGATACCTAAAATGTCGTCGACCAACCCCGAATGATAAAGGTCGTCGGTCTGGAAATCGACCGGCAAACGATTGCGTTCTATCATGTAGCGAGTGTAGGTAAACATAAAATTGCTATCGGTCTTTACATGCACAAGACCGCCATCGACCAAAAACTTGCGATAACGCTCCATAAAATAGGTCGACGTCAGGCGCTTGGTCGCTTTTTTCATCTGAGGGTCTGAAAACGTAAGCCAAATCTCACTCACCTCGCCAGGCGCAAAAAAGCGTTCGATGATTTCAATGTTCGTGCGTAGGAATGCCACATTTTTCAAGTTTTCCTGAAGCGCTTCTGTCGCTCCTGTCCACATACGGGCGCCCTTGATGTCCACCCCGATGAAATTCTTGTCCGGATAGCGGCGTGCCAGCCCGACAGTGTACTCACCCCGGCCGCAGCCCAACTCCAACACAATCGGGTTGTCGTTTTGAAAAAAATCGCGGTTCCAGTGCCCCCTCATGTCGAAAGGCACATCATCTACGAACGAATACGGATATTCAAACACGTGGGGATAGGTCCGCATATCTGCAAACTTTTCCAGTTTGTTCTTGCCCATGAGCTTTGTTTTTAGAGTTTTTGCCCGGCAAAAATACAAAGAAAAAATGAAGAGTGAAGAATGCTGAATGAAGAATCCCCGTGCACGACACATGCCGCACGGCTTTTCCCCACTCGTCATTCTCCACTCTTCACACCCACACGTCAGTCGAGCACTGTCACCCAACCATACGGGTCGGCCACGTCGCCATACTGAATGGCGCGCAGGCGCTGGTAGAGCTTGGTCGAAATCGGCCCCGGTTTGCCATCTTTGGCAATCACATAGGATTTCTTGTTTTCCAAGTCGTCGATGCGCTCAATGGGGCTGATAACGGCAGCCGTGCCACACGCTCCAGCTTCCTCAAAAGTGGCAAGTTCTTCTTCCGGGATAGGACGACGTTCCACTTTCAAGCCCATGTCTTCAGCCAACTGCATCAAGCTGCGGTTGGTGATGGAAGGCAAAATCGAAGTTGAAAGCGGTGTGACGTAAGTGTTATCTTTGATGCCAAAGAAATTGGCCGCGCCACATTCGTCGATGTATTTTTTTTCTTTCGCATCCAAGTAAAACTCACAAGAATAGCCCAAGTCGTGCGCCATTTTGTTGGCACGAAGGCTGGCTGCATAGTTTCCTCCCACCTTGAACGTACCGGTACCAAGCGGAGCTGCACGGTCGAACTCGCGGATAATCACATAGGGATTTGCGGCAAATCCACCTTTGAAATACGGGCCCACGGGAGTCACAAATATCACAAACAAGTATTCGGCAGAAGGATGTACGCCGACTTGTGCGCTCGTGCCGATAAGCAACGGGCGGATATACAGCGATGCCCCGCTTTCATAGGGCGGGATGAAACGTTCGTTCAGTTTCACCACCTTCTTCACCATCTCGCAGAAAAGCTCCGTAGGCAGTTCCGGCATCAGGATGCCGCGGCAAGTGCTTTGCAAGCGCTCGGCATTGGCCTCCATGCGGAAGATTCGGATTTTCCCGTCCTTGCAACGGTAGGCTTTCAAGCCTTCAAACGCCTCCTGCCCATAGTGCAGGGAAGTGGCTGCCATGTGGAGATTAATCGTCTCTTCCGAACTAATTTCTATTTCACCCCATTTTCCATCGCGATAATTACAACGCACGTTGTAGTCTGTCCGCATATAGCCAAACGACAGATTCGCCCAATCTATTTCTTTCATCATATCTTGGATTTAAGAATTTACTTTCAGCAAATGTATAGGAAAAGATTGCATAAAGCAAAGAAAAACGTAAAAGATTTCAGGCCTCAGCCTAAATAATCCGCTTGGTAGGAGTAACAAAGTGTCAACCGGACGGTAATTTCACTTCTTATGGGAAAGTCTGCTGCATTCCACCCCGACGTGCCGGTCAACAGGTAATTCGGTGTCTACAAAGGATGTAGATATTTTTCACACACTTCATGCTTTGCCGGGGCTTGCTCGCTATCTCCGGACTCCGGAAGACATATTTCCCAAAGAGCAACCTAGAAACGGCTGCGAGGACAAGTGGATAAAGACCTGACAGCAAATCTGTTATGGCAACATCTCCCGCCGAAAAGGTTACGTCTGAAAATCTCCTTAAAGATAAGCAAGAGCCGCTTCTATTCCGCCCGTGCACCGAAAGGAAGGTAGGCAAGAGCGGAAAGGAAGGCAGACAGGAGCGGAAAGGAAGGTAAGCAAAAGCCTCCTGAGAAGAGGACCGGCACGCCCATCAAACACAAAGCTTCTTGTTGGGAATATTCAAAAAATGTAGCTTCCACACCCAAGAAAATTCCGTTGTACACATGATGGGGCACACCGCATCCCGGCACAAGCATGCAGAAAGACACGACGTCGGCAATAGTCCAAAATTTCGGGCACATCTTTCTTTTTTCTCAAAATAAAAGCGTATTTTTACGCTTAGTTTTACCAATCTTAAACAAAACGATTATGAAAGCAATCAAAACATCCATCGTCTGCTGCGCCCTGTCCGGGCTCACGCTTACGTCGTGCATCGGCTCGTATGCCCTATTTAATAAGGTACGTTCCTGGAACGAACAGGTAACAGGCAGCAAATTCCTAAACGAACTCATCTTTATCGGCCTTTGGATTGTGCCGGTCTATGAAGTTTCCATGTTGGCCGACACGCTCGTGCTGAATTCCATCGAATTTTGGAGCGGAAGCAATCCTGTAGCCGTAGGGACCGTGGAAGAAATTGAAAACGAAAACGGAAAATTCCTGGTGACAACAACCGAAAACGGGTATTCCATCGTCAAAGAAGGAGAAGACACGGCAATGGAACTCCAATTTGACCAGAATGCACAGACCTGGAACGTGGTTTGCAACGGGAAAAGCTATGAAATCATGAAACTCTGCAACGATGGCACTGTGGACTTGAACATGCAAAACGGACAATACATCAACGTCACTCCCGACGCACAAGGCGTGAGCGCCGCGCGCGATGCCATCATGGGAGCTACCTACTACGCAGCCCGCTGACTTTTTCTCCGCTTCTCATAGAGAAAAGCCGGCAACGCCAAGGCTTTGCCTACACGGGGCAAGACACAGAAACATGGAGACACAAGGGCATATCATAGCGTTCCAATCCATATTCTCTCTGCGCTTCGGTGTTTCTGTGTCGCTTTTTCCTTATCACGGCAGATGTTTCACTTCGTGCCGGAAACTGCTTCGCGCCGCTGTTTTTTCCACAGTTGCCAGGAGTTGATGATATTCTGCCAAAGCACGTATGCTCCCGGAGCGACAGCCGAAAGCGGTGTAAGATAAGTATACGCCATCCATATGGCAAAAACAGTGTTTTTCTGTCCCAATGCCTGCCCTGCACTGATGCGCTCGCCATAGCACGAACCGATGCGTTTACCCAAGAAAAATTGTATGCAACATGCCACCAGCGCCACCAATGCCACCATCCACTGCACATAGGCCGGTTCGTCGCTATTGACCAACGAACGCACCGTCTGCCCGCATACGATGGCCAGCGACACGCCCCAAATGTAGAACGCGGCATTGCTGAAAGTGGCCAGCCAATGGTGGACGGCAGGCAAAAACCAACGCAACAAAACGGCCAAAATGAACGGACAAAGCAGAAGGGGGAACACCTTTCCCAATATTTTTAGAAACGAAACGACAAAAGAAAACTCGGTGTGCGGCTCCACCAAAGGGAAGAGCAAGGGCACGACCACGGCAGCCAGCAGATTGGATTCCAACGTATAGGCCGTCAGGCTCGCGGCGTTTCCTCCCAGCTTGCCCGTGATGACGGCCGCCGCAGTGGCCGTGGGGCATATCAAGCAAACCATAGCCCCTTCAAACACACCGTGATAGGCTTCGTCCATCGGGCAGAAAAGAAGCGCCAGCGCAATGCCACCGCAAGCAACAGACTGGATGATGAGCAACCACAAATGCCACTTCACGGGACGCAAATCGCAGATGTCTATTTTACAAAAAGTCAACAGTAATTGAACAAAAATGAGCAACGGGGTCAATACATTGGCTGCCGCAAAGACAAACGGCTTCAAAGGAGCCACAAAACCGACCCGGGCAAAAAAGAAATAACTAAAGACACCTACCAGCATGGCCACCGGCAATGTCCAGTTTTTTAAGAATTGCAGCATGACATAAATTTGTTTTTCAAGCTGCAAAGATAGCGGGTTTTCTTCCAAAGCGAACACATCTCCGGCAAAGATTCCGCCGCATTAACAGATGGGGCGGGCAAGCATGGCTTTCTAATAATAAAAATCGTGAAAACAAGACGTCTCTTTATTGCAGAAAATGAATATATAGCGTAATTTTGCGCTCAGAAAGGAAGGCAGACGTGCCTCTCTCCAAATAAACAGTGATAACATATTATTTTCATACTATAAAACGTAATTGATATGACTTATTCACACGAAGTAGAACACATGTGTGTTGTTAAGAAAGGTCCCAACCACGGACCGGCTCCTATTCCTGAAGAAGGAAAATGGGTAAAAGCTAAAGAAATTGTAGATATTTCAGGTTTAACACACGGTGTGGGTTGGTGTGCTCCCCAACAAGGCGCTTGTAAACTGACTTTGAACGTTAAGAACGGTGTTATCGAAGAGTGCCTGGTTGAAACCATCGGTTGCTCCGGCATGACACACTCCGCTGCCATGGCTTCAGAAATCCTTCCGGGCAAAACCATCCTCGAAGCATTGAACACCGACCTCGTTTGCGATGCCATCAATACAGCTATGCGTGAGTTGTTCCTCCAAATCGTTTACGGACGTACACAATCTGCTTTCTCCGAAGGCGGCTTGATGATTGGTGCAGGTCTGGAAGACTTGGGCAAAGGCTTGCGTAGCCAAGTAGGTACATTGTATGGAACGAAAGCCAAAGGTTCTCGCTATTTAGAAATGGCCGAAGGCTATATCAAGACCATCGCTTTGGACAAGAACGACGAAATCTGTGGCTACGAGTTCGTTCACCTGGGCAAATTCATGGACGAAATCAAAAAAGGAACAGATGCTAACGAGGCACTGAAGAAAGTAACCGGCACATACGGACGCTTCACTGCCGAACAGGGTGCAGTAAAACATATTGATCCACGTCACGAATAATATAAGGAGGATAGACACAATGATTAGAGAAGTAAAATTTGAAAGCCAAGATCGCCGTATCAAACAGATTCTTGCTGCATTGAACGAAAACGGTATCAAAGACATCGAAGAAGCAAATGCTATCTGCGAACAATATGGTCTTGATCCTTATAAAACTTGTGAAGAAACTCAGCCTATCTGCTTCGAAAACGCAAAATGGGCTTACGTGGTAGGCACTGCCATCGCATTGAAAAAAGGCTGCAAGACTGCCGCCGAAGCTGCCGAGGCCATCGGCATCGGTTTGCAATCATTCTGCATCCCGGGCTCTGTTGCCGACGACCGCAAAGTAGGTATCGGCCACGGCAACCTGGCTGCCATGCTGCTCCGCGAAGAAACCAAGTGCTTCGCTTTCCTGGCAGGCCACGAGTCGTTTGCTGCCGCTGAAGGAGCCATCAAGATTGCAGCCAAAGCAGACAAAGTGCGTAAAGAGCCTTTGCGTTGCATCTTGAACGGTTTGGGCAAAGACGCCGCACAAATCATTTCTCGTATCAACGGTTTCACTTACGTGAAAACTGATTTCGACTACTTCACCGGCGAACTGAAAGTAATAGAAGAAATTGCCTACTCTGACGGCCCGCGTGCTAAAGTAAAATGCTACGGTGCCAACGACGTACGCGAAGGTGTTGCCATCATGTGGAAAGAAGGTGTAGACGTGTCCATCACTGGTAACTCTACCAACCCGACCCGCTTCCAACACCCGGTTGCCGGAACTTACAAGAAAGAGCGTATCCTCGCCGGCAAGCCTTATTTCTCAGTAGCATCTGGTGGCGGTACGGGCCGTACACTTCACCCGGACAACATGGCAGCCGGTCCTGCTTCTTACGGTATGACCGACACGATGGGCCGTATGCACAGCGATGCTCAATTCGCAGGCTCTTCATCAGTTCCCGCTCACGTGGAAATGATGGGCTTCCTGGGTATCGGTAACAACCCGATGGTAGGATGCACAGTGGCTTGTGCCGTTGATGTGGCTACTGCATTGAACAAGTAATTGATTACTTAATAAAATAAGGACTCCCTGCAGCTTCCATAGCTACGGGGAGTCTATTTTTTATCATACAACCTGCTTTCAATTAATTTTTGAACCATAGGAAACAACAACGTACCCTTAAACATATCCGCCAGCGGAGTTGTGATTCGCTTTCAAATTAGTATCTTTAAGCCATAGAAAACAACTTACTTTCCTGCACCTAATGGTCTTTGTCGTTGTGATTCACTTTCAAATTAGTATCTTTGAGCCATAGGAAACAACAGGTATATTTTCGAAACCTTCCGTAATATCGTTGTGATTCGCTTTCAAATTAGTATCTTTGAGCCATAGGAAACAACCCGCGTGCGGTCATATATCTATGACAAGAGTTGTGATTCGCTTTCAAATTAGTATCTTTGAGCCATAGGAAACAACCACAAACAAAAGTAGCCAACGAAACAGTGGTTGTGATTCGCTTTCAAATTAGTATCTTTGAGCCATAGGAAACAACCAGATGGAAGAAATATAACATTCTCTCTAGGTTGTGATTCGCTTTCAAATTAGTATCTTTGAGCCATAGGAAACAACCGTTTTATTAAGGCAATCCGAGAAGTCCTGTTGTGATTCGCTTTCAAATTAGTATCTTTGAGCCATAGGAAACAACACGATGACGATAATCAATATCAACAACACGGTTGTGATTCGCTTTCAAATTAGTATCTTTGAGCCATAGGAAACAACTAAAAAATCACGTTCAGAACTACTTGGTAAGTTGTGATTCGCTTTCAAATTAGTATCTTTGAGCCATAGGAAACAACCCGTTACGGATGCCTTCAATGTTTCGACGAGTTGTGATTCGCTTTCAAATTAGTATCTTTGAGCCATAGGAAACAACGCGGCCGTCAATCAAGACCAACGTGAACGCGTTGTGATTCGCTTTCAAATTAGTATCTTTGAGCCATAGGAAACAACTAAGAACTCTTTCAAACTTTTGTTTAACTTGTTGTGATTCGCTTTCAAATTAGTATCTTTGAGCCATAGGAAACAACCCAAGCCAGCTAAGAGCCATACACAACCGGGTTGTGATTCGCTTTCAAATTAGTATCTTTGAGCCATAGGAAACAACGCAATATGCATTATTCATTTATAATCAATGAATTATATAATATCACAGAAAATAAAAAAAAGCTTGTTTTCTATGATAAATCCCGTTTTAGAAACGGGATTTATTCTTTCTATACCTAATATCCATATTATAAAAATACTTAGAAAAGATATTGTATATTTTGCGTCTTAGCCTATTGCTGAAATAGCTCTCATTTACTCAACTTCACATTAAAGAAATTTATTGCACAAACCCACGAGAGCAAACACAACATTCAGGCAATCAACAATATATAGGATGTCTATTGTCAGGACCTAACAATCGCGAATATGAAAGGTTCACGATTGCGATTCACTCTACCTTATAATCGCGATTGTGAGGATGTCACAATCGCAGTCATTAACCCACGAGACCTGCGATTATTATCGTTATTGATTATAAGACATTTAAGTTATTGTACTTTCTATATGATTAAACGAACGATTAAAACTAAAAGAGTTCCAACTGTTGCCCCGGAGTTTTTACTCCCTGAGGCTTTTTGCCATAAAACAGTTCTATCTGCCCAAATTGTTTATCAGTGATACACATTATCCCCACTTGCCCATACTCCGGTAAAAAAGATTTCACTCTCTTTATATGTACTGCCGCATTTTCACTACTGGCACAATGGCGGACATATATGGAAAACTGAAACATGGTAAAACCATCGCGTTGCAAATTTCTACGAAATTCAGCATAAGCTTTCTTATCCTTTTTGGTCTCTGTCGGCAAATCAAAAAGAACCAATATCCACATGACTCTATATTCACTAAAGCGATCCATTAATACGCCGGATAAAGGATTCGACGGGCTTCACCTGAAAAACATTTATACAAAGAAGCTGTGGTCTGTCCCACTGCAACCATAAGCGGACTACGCTTTCCTCCTATGCGCACTTCAAGTGTTGGTATGGAAAGCAAAGAAAACTTTATATCTTTGGTCAAAGTTACATGTTCACCATATTGCTTATACAACTTATAGACTAGTTCATCTACATAAGGCCGGTAAGGTTCCATAACATCATCGGCCAAACAATAGGCGTTGTAACGATTGTGATGATGGAAACCTAACGTCGGCAACAAGCCACTGGCAACCAGGCCACGGGCTACCACAGCCCTCAGTATGGCATAGCCATAGTTTAACAAATTATTGGGAGGAATGCCATCTCGGTCTCTTGTAAAACCTTCGACTTCAGCAAACAAATTTTTCCAATAATAAGCGGCAGCTCGTGCTTCCAGGTTGTCCGGGTCGCCACTGCGCACATCATTAGCCCAGACATGCATACATCTGACTTCTCCCTGCGTACATGCAGCCAACACGGCAGCTTGGTTGTTTATCTTCGCTTGAATTGTTTGCTGCCAAAGTTGTTTCTTTAGAGGCAAAGAAGCGTCCAACTGTTTACGGAAGCGTTCATTTTGTGTGGTATTACCATAAAGTGGAAGCATCAATCCGACAGGCATGCTCTTACTATCGCACGTTATGAGTGCACAATTATTTTCCAACAAAGCCTCCATCGCACCTGAAGTGATTGTGATTTGTTTATTGTCCAACACCACCACTCCCAAATCTTCGATAGGCCTTGTCACTTCCGCCTGTTGCCGCATCTGTTCCGGAAGTGAAGAATTTTTCTCCACTTCCGGAAGTTTTATGACAAGCTGGGCATTGCGCAAAGACAAATACGCAGGATTTCCGAAATAAAGTGTTTTCTTTATCATAATGGCTGTATCACATTTCCCAATCGGTCAACTTTCAGAGGCATGCAGATTTCCTTTATCATTTCTCCAGACCAGGCACGTTGTGACTTGTTATTACTACCCAACTCTTTTACTTGTAAAATTGGATTTGACACAAATGCAGGAATAAAATGTACTTCATTTCCCGTACAACTAACCATCTTATAGATGCGTGTTCGCTCCAACGGATAAGTTATGTGACCACTTTCCAATTCTTCTGCCGTCGGGACATACACCAAATCGTTGGGAGAAAGCACAAACCGTGGCGGGATTCCATTCTCATCTTCCGGAGCCGATGGCAATCCACATTTCTGACGTTCTATCACGACATTTAAAGGCACTGTTGCATAACTCCTTTTCCTCACGTTCTCCCCTGTCACCTTGTCCACACCCTCGGTTTCATAAACAGCAAAGAAGAGATTTGTACCTTTGTCGGCCTCTACATATTTGGATATCTTATTTCCCGTCCGGCCTACGGCAAATTTGTCGGCCTTCTCATATGTCCTCACTTTATAAATGGGATAATGGTATTTTCCACCGTTCAACATTGCAATGTTCTCATTCAACCGTTCGATTCCTTCAGGCGAGAAAGCCAACTTTGCATCATTTCCATTGTTTTCCAAATGACGCAGCAAGATTTTCTGAATGCCCACATCTGTCACACTCCGAATCTTCTTTTCATCAAAGCTGTCATCCAAAGGTTTGCGGGAAGCATAATAGCGGTCTTTCGTTTCCGAAGCAAAATAATAGACCTTTATTTTCTTCAAATCAACATCTTGCCAAGCATCTTTATTTGCTTCAAAATAAGCCCTTATCTGTTTTTCGTTCTGCTTATGCGAAAGCAGTTCCTGGATTTTCTTCTTCAGGTCTTTCTCTACAATGGACTTCGGATTCTTCAGTGCTTCTTTCAATGAAATCGTTTTCGTCATACGTAGATTCACTTCTCCATAAAACGTATCTTTGTGCATAGATTTACGGATGGCCCAACTGTCACCTTTTTCCTGCAACACGAACTTCTTCTTGCCATCCACATAACGTTGATAATAGTTCACTGTCTTGTTGATGACTCTCAGATTCTGTTTGAAACTTACAATGATGTTTTGCAGAGTGGCATACACATCTTGCGTGAATGTGGGCCACGGCTTTCTGATAAGCCAACGATAGTTGCCCTGCTCGTCGGTCTTCTGCTTGTCGCATAGCAAGCGTTGCAAGTCGTAGCGGGCTATTTTAGCGTTCTTGCTTGCCGACTCATTGTTCAAATAGTTCACAATGTTGCGGTTTGCACAAGCTATGACGATGGCGTCCATTGCATGATGTCGATGGTCTATACGCTTCTTGTTGAATCCCTTCTGCAACTCCAATGGCATGGCAGGAATCAACCTCCCGTTTGTGTTGGGTGCCGTAAACGAATCAGTTCCCGTTATTTCGTTCATACGAAGGAAACGTGGGAGGATAATCTTGTTCCACACGTCGTTGATGCCCCAGTCTTTTTTCAAACGGTCTGTGACGCCTCCCGTGCACACAATCAGGTTCTTCGAAACTTCTTCCTGTTCGCTTTCTTCCCGCACAATGTTGGAAAGCAACGACTTGACTACTCTGCTGATATATCGGCTGTCGTTCAACTGGCGAGCAATAAATTGTTCCGGGATGTCGTCCATGAGCAGCTTTCTCTGCTTGACGATGCTCTTGGCATAATTGTCTTTCACAAACTTCTCATAATCGGCAACAGAGAAAATATTCACACATCCGCCGCCCGACAAAGGCACCTTCTCTCCACGGTGCTTGCTTATAAACTCATGCCCCAGCATGTTGCTTTTAAGCTTATTCACCTCTGACTCGCAAATCACTTTGTTGCTAAACGAATCGTCGAAATAACGCGCCTGTGGGATGATGTGTTCTATCTCGTAGGCCGGCGTAAACAATTTACCCAATGGTATCATTTCGCCGGTATAGGGAGAACGATACTTCTGCTCCAGCCATAGTTTATAGCGCAGCACTTCCGCCGTAGTCGGGCGCTTGTGAGTCTCGCTTTCACTTAATCGGTTGATTATAATACGTATATCATCAGGTATATTGTCCACACTGTTCCACACGCCTTCTTCGTAAATCCGCAACAAGTCTTGCTGGGCAGGAGAATAGGGGCGCACATTTTCCACGTTAAACTCCGGATTCATAAACTCCATAAGCATGGCTTTAATGCGGATATTGGTGTTTTCGTTTTCCAGCATCTGCCGTGTCATCATCTCCCGCTTATTCTTGGGGCTTTTCATTTCACGGCCCAGCTCCACATGTATCTCATCAATGTGTCCCACCTGTTTCCAGATGTCGCGCACTGTGCGCAGTGTTTCCAGAATGACCTGTTCCACTATCGGGTTGTGCAACGAATGTTGCCTGAACCCAGCCAAATAAGTATCTATGTCTGAAGGTTGTTTCCATTTCTGCATGTCTTTTGCCTCGGAATGCCTGTCGTAGACCACATAACAGGCCAACCAAAGAGGAAGCCCGCGGAAAGAATGCACGTCTTTCAAGTGAATGGCCTTTTCCCTCACCCGCTGGCGGATGTTGTCGTCACACTCGCCCGACATGATTTTCGCAATGCGTTCATACGTATGGGCGTCAATGTCTTTTTCCGACCAATATTTGCCCATCCGCATCAAAGGAAGCAATTTCTTGATGGCTTTGGCCGAATAAGCACCATATTCCTTCTCAAAAGGAGGCATGTTTTGGAATGCCTCGACAAACCTGTCGTCGAGTCCGTGCTTGCCGGCAAATGTACCCAAAGCCGTCCGGAGTTCTTGTTTGTCGGAAATGGAATACAAGATATGCCACAAGGCTTGCTCCATTTCTCCGGTCAGGAAGCCTGCATCCACACCAACTTTTTCCAAACGCTTCAGTATGAGGGCACGAGTTTCATTACACGGATAAATCTTGTCTTCCACATAATTCCAACGGAAGTTTTTGGCCGCATCCTTTGTCATGCCAAACGGCGGATATTTAAAGAAGGTATCTTGCTTGATGCTTTCCTGGCCGGTCAACCAGTCGAAAAGACCGACATAATCGTCTTCTCCTTTCAGAAACTCGGCCGTAACATCTACATCAAAACATATTTTCCCATCCACCACTTTTTCTTTTTGGTAAATGCGCAGATTGGAAAGGAATTGCCACAGGCGAAACTCTTGAAACAACGGATGCGATTTGGCTATGCACTTCAAACGATAAGGCTTCACCTCGCCCGTCTCCCTGTTTATACAATCATGCGTTTCATAGGGGCAGTTGGCAATCAACGCCTTCTTGCTCTTCAACGGGCGTTGATAGAACAAAATGTCGTCGAGCAACAAATAGGCCAAATCGCGCGTGCTTATCAAATTGCGGTGGGCGTCGTTCTGCGGATAGAGCGCATCAATGCAGGCTTTGTAGAGTGCACGGTCTTGAAATTCAGGATGAAACTCCTGCTGCTTCTTCAGAATCCTGCGAAGTTCATCCTTATAATACTTGCGCTCTATCGTGCGCACCAGCTTTCCGCGGATTTTCTGTCCGGGCATCTGTAAAAGTGTGTCGTAGATATATTCCCCGACAGTCTTGCCCGAACCAGTCAAATCGTTCTCCGTCTTTGCCTTTACCAGCTTCCACTGTGTTTCCCACTCCTGCTCCGTCGGCACTTTAAAGCGGGCACAGAGTTCTCCGTTCTCATCATATTTGTCTTGGCCGTTCTTGTCGAGGTCGACAACCACGATGACGTCTTTCTTTTGCCCTACCCACTCCGGCTTGTCTTTCTTGAATATCTTGCCCTTCGTACCATTTTCCAGCACGACGATCAACACTTTCATACCTTTGTATAGTTGACCCGTATCTATAATTTCCACAACAACCTGGCTGTCGAAATATTGCCTGGTCTTGGATGGTTTCTCCTGTTCCGGTTCCTCGCGCAACTGGTAGTATCCCCGCTTCTGGTTGAAGTTCAGAAGCACCCAGGCCAATTCCTCCTTCTCGATTTTCCGGGTCAGCGCTTTTTTGCGCAAATAATATATTGTCCAGTCATAAGGTACCTTCCGGGAAGCAGTGAAGAAGTCGGGCCAATTTTGGCGGAAGTCGGCCAGCATTTCGTCAAACGATTCTTTAAACAGGAAGACGGGACGCCCCTGTGCGTCTGTCGCCCACGGCAGTTTCGGCTCGCCGTGGTTTATGAACTTCCCGTAACGGTCGGTCTGAGCGGCATAATGTTCCGGCAGGAAGCCCAGAACAGACAATACCCGAATCAAGCGCTCACGGCGCAAATGGTTGCGTTCGTAGAGCCTGCGTGCCATCCGCTTCATTGTTCGGTCGGCTGTTTGCGACTTTGTGTTTCCTTTGTCAAAATCGCCCAAAACGGCTGCATCCATCGGGATTATCCGACTGCCGGCACAAAGAATCTTTTCCAACGTTTCTCTCCCGTCTTCGTTTTCCAAAGCATTAATCACAGCCCAACCTATGCTGTTTGTTCCCAGGTCGAGCCCTAAAATGTGTTTCATAACCATAATCCATTATTTTTCCCAAAGCTAACCATTTTTTTCTAAATCGTTTGCCCTTTAAGGTTTTATTCTTAAATTTGTACCCACTAATTTGAAGTGAGTCACAATAAGGATTATTCCGTTGTGAAAACATTAGGTTCCCTCGTCCTTAACGGGGGATTTTTTTTATCTTCCCCTGCACGCCGCTTCCGGAAGATTCGTCCCTGCCTTTTCTCCACCCTGTCATCCCCAATGGCTGGAGAAAAGTCCCGTCGGAGAAGCCTTAACAGTAGCCGAGCTTACCTTCCCCCATCCGTCCATGAACAGATGGGAAGCCGCCCGAGCACCGCAGGTAAGTTTCATAGAAAGATTTCTTGGAGGAAAACGACCTGAAACAAGAATGCCGCCTCCCGGCTATGGCCACTTTTTCTTCTTCAAATAAACATACACCGCGACGCCAAGCACCAGCATAAGCCCCCATGCAAACAAATATCCGTAGCGCCAATCGAGCTCGGGCATCCACTTGAAGTTCATCCCCCAGACACCGGCCAGAAACGTCAGGGGGATGAATATGGTAGACACAACCGTCAGGCGGGTCATGATGTCGTTCATGCGCAGGTCGTTGTTGGAGATGTAGAGGTCCATGAGAGAAGAAAGCGTCTCGCGGCAACTGTCGATGGTCTGGGCGGCGTAGAGCAAATGGTCGTTCACATCACTGAAAAAAGCGCGGTTGGACTTCTGTATCAAGCCCGGAGAGTCGGGACGAAGCAACTTGGCATACTGGTCTTTCAGCGGATAAACCGTCTGTTTCATCAACAGATATTGCTTGCGCAGCAGACGTATGCGGATGCCGGCGTCGAGGCTCGGGGCGTTGTCAAAAAGCGCGCTCTCCAGGTCTTCCAGCGCATCGTCTATGCGCGACACGACCGACATGCAGTTGCCCACCAAGCCGTTGAGCAACACACTGAGAAGAAAGTCGCTGTGGCGTTCGCGTATTTTCAAGATGTTGCCCCGGATGGCCTGCTCCACGTCTTGGAAAAAAGTGCTTTCTTCTTCCATAAACGTGAGCACGAAATCTTTGCCCTGCAACAAGCAGACGTGTATCTGCCGGATGCCAGCCGTGGCATCTTCCGGGATTTCGGAAATCTTGCCTATCACCACATTGTATGTCCCGCAGGCTTCTATCTTGCTGGGGTGGGCGGCGTTCAGGATGTCTTGCATTGTCAGGAAATCTATCTGGAAGTACGAGCAGACCCGGCGCACGGAGTCCGTATCTTTCAGCCCGTGTATCTGCAACCAGTGTATCCGGCCCGGCAAGAGTTGCGCGGCGAGTTCGTCAAAATCCTCGCCTGCAACCTCTTCGCAGCCTTTCGCCCCGTAACTGCACAAGTGGAAGTGAGTCGGTGTGCGGCTCTCACCATTATACACCAAATGTTCGCTCAGCAAGTTGTTTTTCATACGCCCATAAAATGAATGTTACTTGCCCGACGGCGCATTGTCTCCCTTCAACACGGGCAAAGCCCAATGGTATTTCACGGCCAGGATGCGCGCCAGGAGCACACTCACGCCGCTCACGATCTCGGTCAGCGTCAGGTCCATCCCCGCCCAGCGGCAGAGGCCGTAGACCAAACCGCCTATCACACAAGCAATGGCATATATCTCCTTGCGGAAAATAAGGGGGACTTCATTGATGAACACATCGCGGATGACACCGCCTGCCGCACCGGTTATCGTGCCCATGATGATGGCCACCCACAGCGGGAAGCCGAGCGCCAGCGTCTTCTCCACACCCACGACGGTGAAAAGGGCCAAGCCGATGGCGTCGAAAAGGAAAAACGTGTTTTGCTGGCGTATCAGGAACTTGCCGAACAGAATGACGCCGACCAAGGCCAGGGCCGAGCAGATGAGATAGACCGGATTGGTCATCCAAAACGGGGTCAGGTTGAGCATCAAGTCGCGTATGGTTCCCCCTCCGATGGCCGTCGCCACGCCCACGACGTAGGCCCCGAACCAATCGAAATGCTTGGCCGAAGCCAGGCGGATGCCACTGATGGCGAAAGCAAACGTCCCGGCAAACTCGATGACCTGGACAAACGTGGGCATGTGGATGGTAAATGTATGCATAACCAGTCGTTTTTAGATGGAGATTAATTGACAACATTCACGGGAGTGCCTTTGAGAAACAGCCGCAGGTTTGCCACGGCTTGCGCCATGAGACGTTCGCGCGCGTCGGTCGTGGCCCAGGCAATGTGGGGCGTGATGAAGCAGCCCCGCGCCGAGAGGAGCGGGTTGTCGGCCCGGGGAGGCTCGGAAGAAAGCACGTCGAGCCCGGCGGCATACAGCTTTCCGGCGTTCAGCGCGTCGGCCAAGTCCTGCTCGTTGACGAGCGCCCCGCGGGCCGTGTTGATGAGGATGGCCGTCGGTTTCATCAGGCCGAGCAGGGCAGCATTGACCATTCCCGCGTTGTTGTCGCGCAGCGGGCAGTGGAGCGTGACGATGTCGCACTCGCGGAAGAGCGTCTCCAGGTCGGCCTTCACCGTGCCTGCCGGAAGCTGTGCGATAGTGGCCGACGTGCAGGCATAGATGGTCATCCCGAAAGCCTTAGCCACGCGGGCCACGGCCCGCCCGATGTTGCCCATGCCCACGATGCCGATGCGCTTGCCGGAAAGCTCCATGAGGGGCGTATCCCAATAGCAGAAATCGCCCTTGGACTGCCACACGCCCTCGCGAGCCTGCGCCGTGTAGCGGCCCACGGCATAGTAAATGTTCAAGATGTGAGCAAAGACCGTCTGCACGACCGACTCCGTGCTGTATGCCGGAATGTTGGTCACCACCACGCCCCGTTCGCGGGCCGCACGCACGTCGACCACGTTGTAGCCCGTGGCCAACACGCCGATGTAGCGCAGCCGGGGCAACTGTTCCAGCGTCGCGGCGTCGAGCACGGTCTTATTTGTGAGCAAGACTTCGGCGTCTTTCGCCCGTTCCAACACTTCTCCGGGCTTCGTGCGGTCGTAGACCGTGCACGTGCCCAACTCTTCAAACCCTTTCCATGACAAATCGCCCGGGTTGAGGCAATATCCGTCTAATACTACAATATTCATATTTTTCCAAAGTTGCCCCCTGAACGGAGGCTTATTTTTGTTTTAGATTGATAATCAATAGTCTAACAAACAGGCTCTGCGGCCTGCAAAAACACGACTATCTTTTTTCCGCTGCCTTACCGCGGGCAGAGGGCATGCCGGCGTCAGTCCTTGAAGCGGTCGCCCCAGAGGGCCTCCATGCGCTCTTTCAGGCGGGCTTCGGCGGCGTTTTCCTGCGGATGCCAGAGGCGGACGTCCTTCAATTCGTCGGGCAGGAATTGCTGGCGGACGAAGTGGCCGGCGTAGTCGTGGGCATACTTGTAGTCCTTCCCGTAGCCCAACTGCTTCATGAGCTTCGTGGGGGCATTGCGCAGATGGAGGGGGACAGGCTGGTTTCCCGTCTGGCGCACCAGTTCCTGGGCCCGGCCGATACCCTCGTAGGCGGAATTGCTTTTAGGGCTTGTAGCCAGGTAGACGGTGACTTCGGCCAGGGGAATGCGCCCTTCGGGCCAGCCAATCTTCATCACGGCTTCAAAGGCGGCGTTGGCCAGCAGAAGGGCGTTGGGGTTGGCCAGCCCGATGTCTTCGGCGGCCGAGATGAGCAGGCGGCGGGCAATGAACGCGGGGTCTTCCCCTCCCTCTATCATGCGGGCCAGCCAGTAGAGGGCGCCGTCGGGGTCACTGCCTCGAATAGACTTGATGTAGGCCGAGATGATGTCGTAGTGCATCTCGCCGTCCTTGTCGTAAGCGAGGGGGTTTTGTTGCAGGCGCTCGACGACTTTCACGTCGGTGACGACGACCGTCTCGTCGGAGTCGGCCTCGACCACCAGCTCCAGGATGTTGAGCAACTTGCGTGCGTCTCCGCCCGAATAGCGGAGCATGGCGTCGGTCTCACGGAGTTCGATGTGCCGCTTGGCGAGTTCCACGTCGTTTGCCACGGCGCGCTGGAGCAGTTCGAGCAGGTCGTCTTTCTCCAGCGACTTCAGCACGTAGAGCTGGCAGCGCGAGAGCAGGGGGCGGATGACTTCAAACGAGGGGTTTTCCGTAGTGGCCCCAATCAACGTGATGACTCCCGTCTCCACGGCTCCCAGCAGCGAGTCTTGCTGCGACTTGCTGAAACGGTGTATTTCGTCGATGAACAAGATGGGGCTGGCTTGCGAGAAGAAGCGGCCGCTGCGCGCGCGTTCAATCACCTCGCGGACGTCCTTCACGCCGGAAGTCACGGCGCTCAGCGTGTAGAAAGGCGTCTCCAGCCGGTGGGCGATGATTTGTGCCAATGTGGTTTTTCCCACTCCGGGCGGCCCCCAAAGGATGAAGGAGGGGATGCGGCCGGAGTCTATCATCTTGCGTAAGACGGCTCCCGGCCCGACGAGATGTTTCTGCCCAATATACTCGTCCAGTGTTTTTGGACGCATGCGTTCTGCCAATGGTTGTGCCATATGTCGTATTGTCTCCTATACCTTATTATATATACAGTCTCAAAAAGTCAGTTTCAGTGCCAGCCTCACGCCATGCTTGTGCACGCCGGGGTGGTCGAGGTAGTTCAAGCGGCGCACGTAGTCGACCTGCAAGATGCGGAATATGTTGTGCACGCCCACCATCAGCTCCACGTAGGGCTTGCCGCGCTCCATGATGAAGCTCGAGGGCTCGCCGTCGCGTGTGGGGAAGAGGTAGAGGTCGCCGTCGTGTTGCAAGTAGGGATTGTTCTTGTCGGTCAGCGTCCCATAGAAGGCTTTCACGCCGAAATGCTCGCGCCACTTCAGGCGCCGCAGGAAGGGGATGCGGTTGAGCAGCTTGCCGTTCATGTCGTAGTCCACGTCGATAGAGGCGTAACGGTCGTTGAGAAACTCCATGTTGGTGAGCATGTTGAAACTGCCCCGTTGCAGGAAGTACGAGGAGTTGGAGGGCGGCATGAGCAGCAACGGGAAGGGCACTTTGTTCCACTGCGCGCCGGCTTTCAGCGTGATGTCCATCTTGCCCCAGGAAGAAAGCCACAGGCGTTTGAAGAAAGAGGCTTCGGTCAGGTGATAGGAATAGTCGCTTCCCATCAGTCCCTTCAGCCCCACGGTGTGTCCCAGCGTGAAGACGGGTGCGTTGCGGTTGACCGGGCGGCGCGACTGCTTGGTGTTGATATACGTCTCGTGCGGGGCATAGCGCAGGGTGAGAGCTGCCTCGGCTGTGGTCAGGCGGTGGACAAACGTGGGTGTGGCCGCGCCGTCGGCACGGATATATTGCAATTTGCCCGTGGGCTCTTCCTCGTTGTGTCGAAGCTCAAGTTTGGTAGAAAAGCCGCTGAACGACTCGTATTCATAGCGCAGCGTCAGTTTGCGGAAATACATCATCTGGTCGACGGTCGTGGTCTTCAGCGAACCAAACATGTTGTCCTTGTCCATTGTCAGGAATTTGTCGAGGGGCGACATCACATCCGACTGGTACGACACGGCCACCGAATGGCGGGGAAACTCGAAAGGCATATAGGCCTTCTTTTCAAACGAATATTCCAGCTCGCCCATGTACTTCGAACGTTTGTCCTTGAAGCCGTAGGCGTAATAACCCTTGAAAAACAGGTGCGGGTTGAGGTTAGCCGTCGTCGAACCGCCGAGACGCAAGCGAAGGCCGTCGACATAGTTGCTCGATACCACCGTACTGAGCGGCCCGATGTCGAACTTGCTCGGCTTGTCTTCCTTGGTGGTCTCCACATAGTTTTCGGCAAACAGGCGCAGCAACCAGATGACATACTTCGCCCCCGGCGTCTTCTGCACGTTTTTCACGAAATCGCCCATCTCGGCCTCCTTCTGCGTGAGCGGAAGCGAGCGTGCATCTTGCCAGAAGGCAGGCGTCTTCAAGTAGGCATCCGGGCGCGTTTCCACCAGTCGGGCATTGCCGAAATCGTCGTCCGGGATGGGGGCGAAGGAGAAATCGGAGTAGCGCGTCAGCCGTCGGACAACGGCTCCTTGCAAGTTTTTGAAGGGATATATCTTGGTCGTCATGTCGTCCACAGCCAGTCCCCAATCGCCGTTGGGCATCTGCTCGAAGTCTTGCGTGAGCGACAGTTCCTCGATGAAATTCACACCCGTATGCTGCGGCAGGTTCATCGTGCAACGGCGCACGGCGTAGGAAGAATCGGCCATCACGTAAAGATGTCCCGTAAAACCGAAATCCTGGGAGTTGTAGGGGACGAACGTCAGATGGAAACACTTCTCGCGGTCCACGTAAACGGTGTCCATGATGTAGTATTTATAAAAGGAAATGGCCCTGTCGGATATGGGACTGACAAACTTCTTACGCAGGAGGTAGATGTTGTTGTCGTAAATGTCGACGTCGGCAAATGCGTCTTGCAGCATTCCGTCGACCACGTCGCCCATGTGGAAAAGGTCGTCAAGCCCCGAAGAGCGCATTCCTTCCACGAAAGTCTTCTTCCGCTGGGGCTGTTTGCGATAGAGCACCTCCGAAGAAGTTTCTTTCACCGACACGGGAAGCACCAGCATGTTGTTTGCCGTGTCCACTTCCAGTTGGTCGAGCAGGAAAGGCATCTTCTTCAGCACTCCCTTGTTGAGCGAGACGGGGTTGATGTCGTCGAGGGCAATGTTCAACTTTTCATATTTGTGGTAACGGTAATAGTCATTATCTTCCAAACGGTTCCGGCGTTTTGCCGCAATCACTTTCCGCATCATGATGACGGCCGGATTGTCTTTCTTCCGGTATCGTTCCCGGCGTGGACGCACCACCATCTCGTCGAGGACAATGTTGTCGGGCACGAGGCTGACTTGAAGTTTTTTCTTCGTCCCCGGCTCGATGGTCACCGTTCGGGTCTTATAGCCCACAGAAGAAAAAGTCAGCGTGCGGCAGTCGTCCGGAATCCGGATGTAGAAGTCACCATTGTTGTCGGTATGCCCTATACCTTTATTATTATAAGATATGGAAACATACGGCAGGCGCTCCCGGCTCACAGAGTCAGTCACCACGCCCCGAATCTGTGCTACCGCACAAACAAAGGAACAAAGCAGCAGCATAAGCATGCTTATCCGATATTTCCATTGCTTCATTGCTTTCCGATTAAGCTAAAAGTATGAATTGACAAAAGTAATCGTTCGGCGCTAATTTAATGTAAAAAACGGTGTCAGATTAAGCATAAATAACATAAAGAGAAAATGTAGACAACACACTTGTCAGAATGACTTCCTTGTACCGGATACGATATGAAATCTGCCAAAATGAATTAACAGACTTTTCCGGGAAGCAAACGAAAGAGCTTTCAAGAACCCGTCAAATCCAAACGAAACGAAAGCAAAAAAGACGGGCGCTTTTCCCAAAGCGCCCGTCTTAAGTTTTCAATAGGTATTAGTTTTTTTAAGGTAAAAAGATTGTTTTCAGGATAACGCTGCAAAGGAACGCCCTTTTTTTAGACTGTGCAAATATATTTTCATGTTAAAAAACATGTTTTTGCCGAATAAGTGTCGTTTTAACAATTCGACGCCCAAATGCGTCCAAAATCTGCAAAATCTGCCGGCAAAAACTGCCCGGCCCAAACGAGTATCCGAAAAAACATTACTTACTTTCGCGTCGAAAGTCAAAATTTTCCATTCGACACACAAGCGAAAGTCAAAGAAAACAAAGACATCCCAACCCATCGGGAGAAACGGGCCACATCCGGTCTCCGTGTTCCCCGGTTGTCACCAAGAGGAAAGTCCCTTTTTCTGCCCTAAACAGCTCCCGGGAGCGGAAAGGAAGGTAGCCGACCACGGAAAGGAATCCGCCCGACCACGGACTCCTTTCCGCCCGGCCACCGACTCCAAGGTAACGTCAGAGGTCTTTAAATCTTTCTAAATGACCGTATTCGAGAAAAGACTTCCGGCAAAAAATCGCAGTCCGCGGCCATTTATTCAGACATGGATAAACTACAAACAAAAAAGAATCATTACTTTTGCTGGCAATTAAAACAATAAAGACTTTACTATGAGTGAAAAAACGCCTGAAACTGTGGAAAAAAAGAGCTTGAACTTCATCGAGCAAATGGTTGAAAAAGACTTGCAAGAAGGCAAGAACGGAGGAAGAGTGCAGACTCGCTTCCCGCCAGAGCCGAACGGCTATCTGCACATCGGCCATGCCAAGGCCATCTGCCTTGACTTCGGCATTGCAGCCAAACACGGCGGCGTGTGCAACCTCCGTTTCGATGACACCAACCCGACGAAAGAAGACACCGAATATGTAGACGCCATCAAGGAAGACATCCAATGGCTGGGTTTCCAATGGGGACATGAATACTACGCTTCCGACTACTTCCAGCAACTCTGGGACTTCGCCGTGCGCCTGATAAAAGAAGGCAAGGCCTACGTGGATGAACAATCGGCCGAGATCATCAGCCAGCAGAAAGGCACTCCCACCCAACCGGGCGTGGAAAGCCCCTACCGCAACCGGCCTGTGGAAGAAAGCCTAGCCCTGTTTGAGAAAATGAACAGCGGCGAACTGGAAGAAGGCTCCATGGTGCTCCGTGCAAAAATCGACATGGCCAGCCCGAACATGCATTTCCGCGACCCCATCATCTACCGCATCGTGAAGACTCCACACCACCGCACGGGCGACAAGTGGAAAGCATACCCGATGTACGACTTCGCCCACGGGCAAAGCGACTTCTTTGAAGGCGTCACCCACTCACTCTGCACACTGGAGTTCGTGCCGCACCGCCCGCTCTATGACCTGTTCATCGACTGGCTGAAGGAAGGAAAAGACTTGGACGACAACCGCCCGCGCCAAACGGAATTCAACAAACTGAACCTAAACTATACCCTCATGAGCAAACGCAACCTGCTCACACTCGTGAAGGAAGGTTTGGTCAACGGGTGGGACGACCCCCGCATGCCGACCCTCTGCGGATTCCGCCGCCGCGGCTATTCGCCCGAATCCATCCGTAACTTCGTCGATAAAATCGGCTACACCACCTATGATGCGCTCAACGACTTTGCACTGCTGGAAAGCGCCGTGCGCGAAGACTTAAATGCACGCTCCACCCGCGTGTCGGCCGTCATCAACCCCGTGAAGCTCATCATCACCAACTATCCGGAAGGGCAAGTGGAAGAAATGGAAGCAATCGACAATCCGGAAGACCCGAACTCACCCACACACACCATCGAGTTCAGCCGTGAACTATGGATGGAGCGAGAAGATTTCATGGAGAATGCTCCCAAGAAATATTTCCGCATGACACCGGGGCAGGAAGTGCGCCTGAAAAACGCCTATATCGTGAAGTGCACCGGATGCAAGAAAAACGAAACAGGCGAAATCGAGGAAATCTACTGCGAATACGACCCGCAGACCAAGAGCGGCATGCCCGAAAGCAACCGTAAGGTGAAAGGTACGCTCCACTGGGTGAGCTGTGCACACTGCCTGCCGGCCGAGGTCCGCCTCTACGACCGCTTGTGGAAGGGGGACAACCCGCGCGACGAGCTGGCTGCCATCCGCGAAGCGAAAAACTGCTCGGCACTGGAAGCCATGAAGGAAATGATGAATCCCGAATCGCTCACCGTGTTGACCAACTGTTATGTAGAGAAATACGTCGCCACGAAAAAGCCGCTCGACTACCTGCAATTCCAACGCATCGGCTACTTCACCCCCGACAAAGACTCCACACCCGCACATTTGATATTCAACCGCACCGTGTCTCTGAAAGACACCTGGAGCAAGATGAACAAATAAAAAACCATTTCACATTTTTAGAAGGTGGAAGGTCTCACCCACACGGGCCGACACGCACAAGACTATCCGTGTCGGCCCGGCATGGAGAAGACACTTCAAACCAATCTGCGCATGAAAACAAAAGATACTATCAAAATCTTAGAACAACAACTTAACGAAGCCCCCCACTCTCCCCAACTGTGGGAAGACCTTGCAGACTTGTACTTGCAACGGGAAGAACTGGACAAGGCCATCGACGCCTACGAATTTGCTTTGGCCATCGAACCTGAAAGGGAATCGGCCCTCTGCAAACGAAGCATTGCCTACCTGGCCTCCGACAACCAGCAGCTCCAGCAAAAAGGGAGAAACTTCCTGCAAGACTACTGCAAGAGGCATCCCGAAAAAACAGATTTGAGACACATCTTGGAGAGCATCAACACTCTGGACGAAACGGGATACAATTTTCTTCCCTTCGACGACGATGAAATACTACACGCCCTGCAAGGAGAAAACGAGCATACCAAGAACGAAACCAAGGATAAGGAGGTAGAACTCGACTGGAGCATGTTGCTCAATCCGGCCACGCCTTTTGACGACTACATGGATACAATCGACATGCTGTACGAGAAACGCCAGTACAATAAAGCCATCGAAGTGCTGGAAAGACTGATTGCCATCCATCCCGAAGAAGGCATACTTTATCTCGACTGCGGCCTCATGTTTCTGGAAAAAGATATGCTGGAGGAAGCCGAGTCATATTTTGAAAAAGCTCTCTTGAAAGCAAAATCTGAAGAAGACAAAGAGTTTTTCCTAGGAGAGATTGCAACCCACTATTTCTGCAAGCAATATTACCTGGATGCCATCGACTACTACCACCGCATCCGCGACCCTCACGAAGTGGACGAACAGTTGCCCTACATGGCTGCCTGCTGCCTGGAACTGAACTACCCCAAACTCTATGAAACTTATGTCAGGCAGCTCGACCCGGAAGGTTACGAAGACCACTACAAAAACATTATCCGTGCATTCTACGGGCATCTGCCCATGAACCTCCGCCCGGATGAGATGAAAGCATTCTTGCTGAAACTATTCGACCGCTACAATTCTTAAAGTATCATTATACACACACTATGGAATCTATCGCATTTTATATCCAGTGGTGCCTAGACCATCTGAACTACTGGACAATCACCCTGTTGATGGCCATTGAAAGTTCGTTTATTCCTTTCCCCTCCGAAGTCGTGGTGACACCGGCTGCCTATAAGGCCGCGGAAGGAGAACTAGATGTTGTTTTAGTCGTGGTGTTTGCAACCATCGGGGCCAACATCGGAGCTTTATTCAACTACTATCTGGCTTATTTCGTCGGACGCCCCATCATTTACCGCTTCGCGGGCAGCCGCTTGGGACGCCTGTGTCTGCTCGACGTGGAGAAGGTGAAGAAAGCCGAAGTGTTTTTCGACAAACACGGAGCTGTGTCCACATTTGTCGGCCGCCTGTTGCCTGCCATCCGCCAGCTCATTTCCATCCCGGCCGGACTGGCCAAAATGAAGCTCTCCACCTTCATGCTCTACACCACATTGGGGGCTGCCGTATGGAACACAGTGCTTGCCACGGCAGGCTTTTATTTCCAAAAGGCCATGCCGTTGGATGTGCTTATGGCAAAAGTGACGGAATATAACGATGTATTCACGTACATCGTGTTTGGCATCATTGGGCTGATTGTTGTCTATTTCATCTATCTCGGCCTCAGCCACAAGAAACAGAAAGCCGCCTGACGGCTTGCCACATACGGGAAAGAGGGCTGCCTGAACGAGATTCTCCAATCATGGCATGCCCTCTTCCTTATTGAGTTCCTGATGCCGAAGTGTCGGTGTTCTTTCCCGAAAATAACAAGCAGACGAAAAAAGGTATGTAATAGAAGCAAGGTTCGAGCATATCCACCCGAAGCCTCCACCAGACATCGAAACCGGCATACACAAACATAGCCAGCAACTGCGCGACACAAAACAGATAGACAAAGAAACCTGCCATCGGAGCAAAAAGAGAAGAGAAGCTTCGCAACAAATCGACCAGCCCGCGAAATTTTCCGGAAGCCAACCCGTAAACGCCCCCCGGCAACATCAACCCGATGGCAACCAACAACGGCCAACCGGCCAAGAAAGGCGAACGCTCCAACGTGCCTGTGATGCCAAGAAGTATCTCATGGCGAGAGAATGTTCCTATGCCCAACAGCACCACATAAAAGACCTCAAACACACAAGCTAAAACCATTGCTTGCCGGCGCTTGCGCGACAAACGGACCGCCGTCACACGTCTCTGATGCACTGCCTGAAAGAAAATCTGCACCAATCCAGACTCGTATAGCACTCCCAACCCTATCACCAAAATAAAGAGTGTCAGCCACGGCGAAGCCTCTGCATTAGGCAACAAGTTTTGCAGCATCCAGCGGATGCCTTCCGGACTGAGCATATTGCGCACGGGAGCTTCATAAAGACTGCCCGCCCACGAACCTATCACCAGACAAACACCTGCAAGCAATACGCCCAACGTTGCCCGGCTGCCATCCAAACGATTATTCTTCATCAGGCTCTAACTCGTTCAGATTAAGGATGCCCAATTCCAACGCACGCACAACCAGGCGCACGGCATTCACTCCCGTTCGTTCATCGGAAGCAAACAGGCGGTTTACCAAATCGTTTTGCCGCTTTTCCAAAGACTTCACCCCGAAAGGCATTCCCTTCAGATTGGTTATCATCTCCTTTGTGTAACCTAGTGCCAGGTGGCGCAACAAACGTTCGTCATATTCGTCAATGTCATAGTCGATGACCGACTGTTGGCGCTTGGCTTCTGCCAGCACCGACTGGCGGAAACGTGCCACTATCTTTTCCAAGATAGGTTGGTTGAACACCCATTGCTTCCCCTCCATCACACTCTGCACTTCGGTCTTGGTAAGCAGTTCGCCCGTCTTGAGGACAATGCCGCTGGCACCAGCATCAAGTGCATCGACCCACAACTTCTCGTTCAGAATCTCGCCCGTAAATATCAATATGCGAACGGACGGATAACGCTTGCGGATGTTTCTGCAAATATCAACTCCCACCGTGGTAGAACCTCCAAGTCCCAAGTCGAGCAATACCATGTCGGGCAATCCCTGTTCCATCAAAGCCCAGAAATCTTTTTCCGTCATGGCAGTGCCAATCACCTCCGCATCCGGAATTTCGTTACGAAAGATTTCTTCCGTGCCTTTCAGCTCCAGCTTGACATCTTCAACAATAATCACTTTAAACTTCTTACCTATCATAGCTTTTTTCCTTTTTATGCAAATCCTTACTCATGGTTGCGGCACAGGGCAAAGTGAACCAAACAGTAAACCCACCGCCTGCGGCCGGTTCTGCATTGATTCGGCAACCACGCCGCCCGGTGTACTCATCGTGTTCACGGACAATCTGCTTACACACGAGATATTCCGTCCCTGCCAACCGGCCATCAGCCCCTTTCATCCGCCCCAAGTCGGGATAAAACAATTCATTCAGTTCCTCCTGAGTGAAGACACGGCGGGAATCTGTGAAACAAATACGGACAAAATCGCCGTCTTTTTCCGCCTTCAGGTGCAAATGTCCGTCAGCAGGATAAGCATAAGCGGCATCCACCAGATTTTCCAACAAGAAAGTCAGCAACACCATGTCGCCCATCGCCTTTTCATCGCCGGATTCCACCTGCAAATCTAACACGAAAGAGACTTTCTTACTCTTGCGTTTCACATATTTTACAGCCGAAGCCATCAATGCCGAGGCCTGAACCGTCTGGCGGCGGAACGTTACTTCCTCCAGTTGGCGTACAGCACAGGAACTCAAGAGCATGAACACATCTTTATAATAGCTCACGAGCTCTTCCATCCCCTTCACCTGGCGGACTTCTTCCTCAGGGGGCAAGCCGGCCAGCAGGCGGTCGGCTATCTGCTTGATTCGGTTCGGATAATACAATGTCTCATGCTTGATGGTGGAAAGACAGTTGTCCAGCACCATGTTCTGGACATGCAAAAGCGTCTCCTCCCTGCGGGCACGCGCTTTGTCGTCGTTCATCAGTTCCAAGTCGCGGAAAGTCTGTCCCACACGGATTGTGTTGTTCAGCAACAAGATGCCGACGTAGCGGGCAAGCAGCTCCAGAAGCAACATCTCTTCGGGCCGCAGTTTTCGCCCGGCCTGCACGACAAACACACCCAGACACCGCTCCTCATCGTCTGCCAAGAGAGGGAGGCATATGGCACAGCCATCATCCGACAAAAGTTTTGTTTGCGTGGCGAAACACGTATCAACCCAACGGGACAGACTGCTATAGGCAGGAAGGAAGGGATGGAACACCTGCTCCTGGCGATGTCTCTCCTCCCGGTAGACAGTAATGCCCCAAGTGTGCAGCGGAAGCCAATCGTTCATATCGCCGAAAGCCTCGCGGAGCATGCTTTTCCAAATGGTCTGCCAGTCGGCGCCGGTCTCCATGTAAGCCATAGACGTACGCAACATCAACTGGCACACTTGCAACATCTGTTCCAGATTGAAACGATAGAGCATGCGATGGCGGAAATACATCCAGTAATATCCTGCCAGAAAAACAACCAGCAAGGCAATGCACAGAATGATGCTGACCACGCGGTTGCTTGAAGAATGCTCCATCTTCACACAGTATTTCTCCAACGAAGTGTCGCGGCTGAGCAACTTATATAAATAGGTATAAGCTGCATTGTTGTATTGGTACATATCCCAGTCTTTCACGGCCAGTGCGGCCACGGCCGCTTCATTGCGCACATCGAGGATAACATGGTAGTCGGTGTCGAAATTGCTGTGCCACCAGCCGATTTCGGCAGCGTCGCCCGCACCGCGCAGTGTCATGAACGCATCGGCATGGGAAACCTTCTCCGCATAATGTTGATTCAGGTAATGCACCACGGAGTCGGCATACGACAAGGCCAGCCAGTGTTCGCGCCACACGTTGGCATAGTAGACCGAGTCGGCAAATGCCGCGGCCTTCTCCAGATGGGCGTCGTAGTAAGACAGTGCCTCGTCGTCCGGCTCAGCCTCCACAACCGAAGGCCGGCATCCCGCCTCCAGGCACAACCCCGCCACACAGAGCAAGATGCCCAGCCCTTTGCGAAGCCCGCGAGGCAGGCGGAAGTAGAAGCGGCTCAGGCGGAGCTTGATAAGCAATATGAAGATATGAAGCTTCGTATAAAATATATGTATGAAAATGGCGAAGATGGT
>ERZ779889.1092-NODE-1092-length-29081-cov-4.148281_pt1 | contig 29081 bp, 24 predicted proteins | sample MGYA00511030_ERZ779889 | MGnify/ENA primary metagenome ERZ779889 (study PRJEB29588, sample SAMEA2160616) | human gut metagenome | biome: human gut; feature: human-associated habitat; material: faeces | place: Denmark | collected 2008/2010 ...
ATCCCTGCCGCGCAAAGTCCTGACACTCCCGGTGGATGCAGAAGTGATGCTCTCACTGTGTGCGCCGCGTCCGGTCTTCATCGCCACGGGACATGCCGACACGTGGTCTGACCCGCGCGGGGCCTACCTCACCTGCCTGCGTGCCTCGCCCGTCTACCGCCTTCTCGGCACGGCAGGTTTCTGCCATCGGGGCGAATGTGCTCCGGCTGTCGACACCCTCTATGCCGGCGGTCCTATCGCCTACCGGATGCACCGCGGCGACCACACGGACACCATCGACTGGCCGCTGTTTGTGGAATGGGCGGCAAGATGGTGGGAATAATAGTGGTTTATGACATGCTTTTCGCGTGAAATACCTACCTTTGTCACCGACAAACAGAGAAAACACACTATGATACTAATAGCTGACAGCGGCTCCACAAAAACCGATTGGTGCGGACTGAAGGGAGAAACCTGCCTCCGGCTGCAAACCGGAGGCATCAATCCTGTGCTCCAAAAATCTGACGACATCGTGAAACAACTCTACCGGGAGCTGCTTCCCCAACTTCCCATCGAACCTATTGAGGCCATCTATTTCTACGGGGCAGGATGCACACCGCTCTGGAGCAAAACGCTGCGTGCATGCCTGACAAAAGTGTTTGGCGAGCAGACACGCAGCGAAGTGCAAAGCGACATGCTGGGCGCCGCACGCGCGTTGTGCGGCAAGCAGGCCGGCATCGTCTGCATCCTGGGCACTGGCTCGAATTCGTGCTACTATGACGGACAGCAGATTGCCCTCCACACTCCGGCGCTGGGCTACATCTTGGGCGACGAAGGAAGCGGGGCCTACTTGGGCCGGCAACTGCTCAACAGTGTGCTCAAAGAACTGCTTCCTGCACACATCTGCATCACCTTTGCCAACGAGACACAACTGACACAGGAGGAAATCATCCACAAAGTCTACCGCCGGCCGCTCGCCAACCGCTTTCTGGCCGGCTTCACGCCCTTCCTGAAAAAATACGAAGACGAACCGGCTATCCACCGGCTGCTCACCGACGCGTTCAAAGAATTCATAACACGAAACTTACACGCATATCCCGCAGATAAACCGGTCTTTGCTGTCGGTTCAATCGCCCACTATTTTCAGACAGAGTTCACTGAAGCGTTGCAGAGTGCGGGCTATCAGGCAGCCGTCATCGCCCAAAGCCCGATGGAGGGCCTCATCCGATACCACCAACCAGTTTCCGAAACAAAAGCGCCATGACTTTCAGAAAAATCACCGAACAGCCTTCCTTCCACGACAATCTGGAACAACTCTCCGTGCACGAACTGCTGGAAGGCATCAATGAAGAAGACCAAAAAGTGGCCCTGGCCGTGCAGAAGTGCATCCCGCAAATAGAACGGCTGGTCACAGCCATCGTGGAACGCATGCAACAAGGCGGACGCATATTCTATATAGGTGCGGGCACGAGCGGACGGTTGGGTGTGCTCGACGCTTCAGAGATTCCGCCCACTTTCGGAATGCCTCCCGGACGGGTCGTCGGCCTGATTGCCGGAGGCGACCGCGCGCTGCGCAACGCCGTGGAGAATGCAGAAGACAACCCGCTGCGCGGATGGGAAGAGTTGCAGGAACACCACATCGGGCCGGCCGACACCGTCATCGGCATTGCGGCTTCAGGCACGACGCCTTATGTCGTCCATGCCCTGCATGCAGCCCGCCAGCACGGCATCCTGACGGCCTCTATCTGCAGCAATCCCGATGCGCCTATTTCCCACGAAGCAGACATTGCCATCGAAATGGTTGTCGGGCCGGAGTTTGTCACGGGAAGCTCGCGCATGAAAAGCGGCACCGGACAAAAAATGATACTGAACATGATTAGCACTGCCACCATGATACGTCTGGGGCGGATCAAAGGCAACCGCATGGTCAACATGCAGCTCAGCAACCAGAAACTTGTCGACCGTGGCACGCGCATGGTGATGGACGAACTCCATCTGCCCTATGAACAAGCACACGAGCTGCTTCTCCGCCACGGTTCGGTGAAAAAGGCTATCGACGAAGCCCGCCAAACAAGAAATAAGATATAGAAACAGCCATATCCTCTAATTAAAAGCAACGCACATGTGCCCAACAAACACTTTCCAGCACAATCCTGAACAGCAAATCCACAAAAGGGCATACATAAAAAGCTACCTTTGACTCCCCCACAAACACCCGCCAGCATCTTCATTTCTCAAAAAGAAAAAACGTATGATAAACAACCGAAAAATTCCCATGAAAAACCTTATTTCATAGACCAAATGGCTATCTTTGTCTATCAATCACTAAAAACCAAAAGTTATGAAAAATCTGAAGATTGAAGCCGTCATTCTTGCCATAGGTTTGATGTTGACGGGGTATTTTATCAAATCCGGCATCGACACGTTTGCGAGCCGCGACCGCGTGGTGACAGTGAAAGGCCTGGCCGAAATGGAAGTCCCGGCCGACAAAGTAACCTGGCCTCTTATGTATAAAAGCCTGGGCAACAACCTCCCGGCCTTGTATGACGAAATCAAGAGTACGAACCAGAAAATCATAAACTTCCTGACGGCCAAAGGCATCAGTGCCGAAGAAATCAGCATCAACGCACCTGAAATCTTCGACTTGGAAGCGGAACGATATGGGAACAACGACAAGACCTACCGCTACAACGTGACAACCGTCATCACCGTAACATCCACCAAGGTCGACCTCGTGCGCGAACTCATTGCTTCGCAAGGTGAACTACTGAAACAGGGCATTGCCATCAGCGGAGGAGACTATCGCTACAACGTGTCTTACGACTACACGAGCCTGAACAAAATCAAGCCCCAGATGATTGAAGAAGCCACGAAGAACGCCCGCGCCGCAGCCGAAAAATTTGCCAAAGACTCAGATAGCGAACTTGGCAAAATCAAACGGGCCAACCAAGGCCAATTCAGCATCAGCGACCGCGATGCCAATACACCTTATATAAAGAATGTACGCGTGGTGACCACCATCGACTACTCTCTGGAAAACTAAAAACTGGCGAAAAATTGAAAATAAATCGGTGCAACTATCAGAAAATTTGGAGAATAGTTGCGCCGATTCATTTTTTTGCACTATCTTCGCGGCCGATTATTATAGCAATATAATGTCTAACCCATTTAATTACCAAACAACAACTTATTTTTATTAATGGAAAGCGAAAAATTAAAGAACGTAGCTCCCTTGGAAGACTTCAACTGGGACGCGTATGAAAATGGCGAGACCGTTACCGGCCTGAGCCACGAAGATCTCGAAAAAGCTTATGACAGCACACTGAACAAAATCAATGACCATGAGGTTGTTGACGGCACTGTCATCTCTATCGACAAACGCAACGTCGTTGTCAACATCGGTTACAAATCAGACGGTATCATTCCTTTGAATGAGTTCCGCTACAACCCCGACTTGAAAATCGGCGACACTGTAGAAGTGTACATCGAAAATCAAGAGGACAAGAAAGGCCAACTCATCCTTTCTCACAAGAAAGCACGCGCAACACGTTCTTGGGACCGTGTCAACGCCGCTCTCGAAAACGACGAAATCATCAAGGGTTACATCAAGTGCCGCACAAAGGGTGGTATGATTGTAGACGTATTCGGCATTGAAGCATTCTTGCCGGGTTCTCAAATCGACGTTAAGCCCATCCGCGACTACGATGTATTCGTTGGCAAGACCATGGAATTCAAAGTTGTTAAAATCAACCAAGAATTCAAGAACGTGGTTGTTTCACACAAAGCTCTCATCGAAGCCGAACTGGAACAACAGAAGAAAGAAATCATCAGCAAACTCGAAAAAGGCCAAGTTCTGGAAGGAACTGTCAAGAATATCACCTCTTATGGCGTATTCATCGACTTGGGCGGCGTAGACGGCTTGATTCACATCACAGACTTGTCTTGGGGCCGCGTAAGCGATCCGCACGAAGTTGTCCAACTGGACCAAAAGCTGAACGTCGTTATCCTCGACTTCGACGACGAGAAGAAACGTATCGCTCTCGGCTTGAAACAACTCACTCCGCATCCTTGGGACGCTCTTGACCCGAACTTGAAAGTGGGCGACCACGTGAAGGGTAAAGTTGTCGTTATGGCCGATTACGGAGCATTCATTGAAATCGCTCCGGGTGTGGAAGGTTTGATTCACGTGTCTGAAATGTCATGGTCTCAACACCTGCGTTCGGCTCAAGACTTCATGAAGGTGGGCGACGAGGTAGAGGCTGTCATCCTGACCCTCGACCGCGAAGAGCGCAAGATGTCTCTGGGTATCAAACAACTCAAACCGGATCCTTGGGAAACTATCGAAGAGAAATATCCTGTTGGTTCCAAACACACTGCCAAAGTGCGCAATTTCACCAACTTCGGCGTATTCGTTGAAATCGAAGAAGGCGTTGACGGCTTGATCCACATCTCCGACCTCTCTTGGACTAAGAAAATCAAACACCCGTCAGAGTTTACCCAAATCGGTGCTGACATTGACGTCATCGTGTTGGAAATCGACAAGGAAAACCGTCGCTTGAGCCTCGGCCACAAGCAACTCGAAGAGAATCCTTGGGACGTATTTGAAACTGTGTTCACCGTAGGTTCTGTACACGAAGGTACCATCATCGAAATGCTCGACAAGGGCGCTGTCATCGCATTGCCTTACGGCGTTGAAGGTTTTGCCACTCCGAAACACTTGGTAAAAGAAGACGGAACTCAAGCTCAACCCGACGAGAAACTTGCCTTCAAGGTTATCGAGTTCAACAAGGATGCAAAACGCATCATCCTTTCTCACAGCCGCATCTTCGAAGATGCAGCAAAGGCTGAAGAAAGAGCAGAAAAGAAAGCCGCTTCCAAGAAGGCTGCAAAGAAAGAAGAAGCTCCGATGATTCAAAACCAAATCGCATCTACGACTTTGGGCGACATTGACGCATTGGCTGCTTTGAAAGAGCAAATGGAAGCTGAGCAGAAGTAAGCAAAAAAAGTACTTACTTTCACTCTTCATAAAAGAGAGGTTGCAGGAGAAAGACTTGCAACCTCTCTTCATTTTTTCAAACACCTGAACCATCACATACACACGGAAGGTGTGCTTTTTCTCTCAATACTATTTAGAATAATTGATAGCCTTCTTTTTTTTTACTACTTTTGTCACGCTATGGAAAAATTCGAGGTCAACATATTAGGATGTGGTTCCGCACTGCCCACGACGCGTCATTACCCAAGTTCACAGGTAGTGAACATACGCGAAAAACTATTCATGATTGATTGCGGCGAAGGCAGCCAAACCCAACTCCGCCGTTCGCGCCTGAAGTTTTCCAGACTCAACCACATATTCATCTCACACCTGCATGGCGACCACTGCTTCGGGCTCATCGGCCTGCTGTCGACTTTCGGCCTGCTGGGGCGCACAGCCGCCATGCACATCTATTCGCCGTCTGACCTTGAAGCCTTAATGCAGCCTCAACTGGATTTCTATTGCAAGGGAATGGACTATAAGGTCGTGTTTCATCCATTCGAGACACAAAAGTCCTCACTCTTATACGACGACCGCTCGGTCAGTGTCTACACCATCCCCTTGAAGCACCGCATAGCCTGCTGTGGTTTCCTGTTTCGCGAAAAACAGACTCCCAACCACATTATCCGCGACATGATAGACTTCTACGAAATCCCAACCTATGCCATCAATGCCATCAAAAACGGTGAAGACTATACACTCCCTGACGGAAGGATTATCCCCAACAACAAACTGACACGCCCATCAGACCCTCCACGCAGCTATGCCTACTGTTCAGACACCATCTATATGCCCCAACTGGCAGAAACCCTTCACGGAGTAGACCTTCTCTACCACGAAGCCACCTTTGCCAACAGTGAAGCCACACGGGCCAAAGAGACTTTTCATACAACAGCTTCCCAAGCAGCCCAACTCGCCAAAGACGCATCAGCCAAACGCTTGCTCATCGGCCATTATTCGGCACGCTACGAAGATGAAAGCACCTTGCTGCAAGAAGCACGCAGCATATTCCCGGAGACAATCGCAGCTAAGGAAAACTTGTGCATTTCCTTATAAAGACGCCTTAATCTCACGCAATACACGACGCATGAAAGCCTACGACGAAGATATAATAATTGAACAACTGCACGACCCCCAAACCCAACGGGCTGCATTTGAGACTATCGTTAACCAATACACCGAACAGCTTTATTGGCAAATACGCCGCATGGTTTTGTCGCATGACGATGCTAACGACCTCTTGCAAAACACGTTTATCAAAGCGTGGACACACATAGACTATTTCAGGGGAGATGCCAAGATAGCCACCTGGCTCTACCGGATTGCACTCAACGAATGCCTAACATTCCTCAACAAACAGCAAAACACATCATCCGTCCCGCTCGACGACCCGCAGGCCGGCGTAGTCAACAAACTGGAAAGCGACCCTTTTTTCAACGGAGACGAAACACAAATGTTATTGCAACAAGCCCTGCAAACCTTGCCTGAAAAACAACGATTGGTGTTCAACATGAAATATTTCCAGGACCTCAAATACGAAGAAATATCGGAAATCTTAGGAACCAGCGTAGGAGCACTTAAAGCGACTTATCACTATGCCGTCAAAAAAATAGAGTTCTTTTTAAAGAACTCACTTTAAACCTTAGCCTCCGGCATCGGTCTAACAATTAAAACAAGAAAGACAACAACACACACGACGTATGAACGACATGAGAGACAAAAAACTAGAAGATATTTGCGGAAAGAATAATCCGTTCACTGTACCCGAAGGCTACTTCGAGCACTTCACCGAACAACTGATGGCCAAACTTCCGAAAAAAGAGACCAATGCCCAACCACCACGCCACATCACAACCTGGCAACGCATCAAGCCTTGGTTTTATATGGCAGCCATGTTTTGTGGCATTATCGCCGGAGCACGCTATTTCATTGGCCCGACCATACAACAATCACACATCATCTCCCACTCCACCGCCGAAGAGATGCAAGAAATCTCTTACGATGAGGAATATTTGGAAGATGCCTTAATGAACTCCCGCATAGACGATTACTCCGTCTATTGCTACTTGACAGATGTCGACAGTGAAAGCTGACATCTCCAAGCAATAAACTGTCACACGAAACTTACCTAAAACCAAACAACCTCAATGAAAACATACATTTTCTCCCTGCTCCTGCTCTTCACTGCATGCCTGTCTGCTCCAAGCACAACTCTGGCCCAATCTAAAAAAAGCGACAGCATAACAAAAGAGGAGTTCCGCAAAAAACAAAAAGCGTTCATCACCCGCGAAGCAGGCTTAACACCCAAGGAAGCAGCCTTCTTCTTCCCGCTATATTTCGAACTGCAAGATAAAAAGAAACTACTCACCGATGATGCCAACGCCAAAAGAAAAAAAGCATTGGAACAAAACCTCTACGAAAAGCAATACGAATCGGCCGTCAATCAAATACTGAACGCCCACGTCTCGCTCGAAAAGCTGGAACGCGAATATGTTGAGAAATACCGGAAGCAACTTAGCAACAAAAAGATTTTCCGCATCATGACAGCTGAAATCAAGTTTCGCAAAGAACTTATCAAAAGCACACGCCAATAAGACAACTGTATAAAGTTCATAGAAAAAGCTTCTTTTACAAGAAAAAACAAACAGAATCTTTTTGTCTGTTAGGCAGGAAATGCTTACCTTTGCACCCTGAATTGAGACCATTACACAATACTTTTTTGTTACCAGCACAAAAAAAGAAATTAAATATAAAAAGAAAATATATACGAATATGAAAAAAGGCATTCATCCTGAAAACTATCGTCCGGTAGTATTTAAAGATATGTCAAACGGTGACATGTTCCTCTCACGTTCTACGTGTGCAACCAAAGACACAGTTGAGTTCGAAGGCGAAACTTATCCTTGTGTAAAGCTCGAAATCTCCAGCACCTCACACCCGTTCTACACCGGTAAGTCCAAGCTGGTTGATACGGCCGGACGCGTTGACAAGTTCATGAGCCGCTACGGTAATTCCAGAAAGAAATAATTGCCGACAGCATAAACTTATTACAAACCGAGGATATATCACGTATATATGTTGATGTATCCTCGGTTTGTTTTTTACATTTTTTACAAGAAAAACACAACAACTACTTCCCTTCTCAACATACGTTCTCAAGCATCACAATCATAATGCCTTAACAATCGTTGAAATGACCTCCTCATTATCGCGATTCACTCTACCTAATAATCGCGATTATCAGAGTGTCATTCTCACGATTATAAAGGTGTAAAAATAGGCTTATAGAATCTTTTTGACAGTCAACCTCTTACATTGTCTGTTCCGTCCATTTATCACCTCAGCTACTCTGCCCAATGCTCCTCTTCACCCTCTTTGTCCGTCCATCATAGATAACAAAAAAACATACAATATCCCTGAGGTGTTATCGAAGTAAAAAACAATCGCCAAAAAAGACTCCCGTCCAGCTTTTTTGTAGCCGGGCGGGAGTCTACTTTTTGTGAGAGAGAAAAAACAAGTTGCTTCTAACAGTGATTACATGCCATCGCCAAACGTTCCATATCCAAACGCGCTGGTAGAGTCATTGCCACCAAAAGCTGTGACACAATGGTGCAGGATATGAGGGAATGTATGGGTCACGTCACCTGTAGCAGCATCTAGAAATACGACGCTTCCTTTTCTTTCTTCTGGACTACTTTCATCATAAAGTACCACAATCAGACGCTTACCCATAGCGGACAAAGCTATCTTTTCCACATTGCCTAATCCTAAAGCAGAAAGTTTATCGCTGACAAGTATAGGTTCTCCGATTGTAAATGTATAGTTCTTATAGATATCATTGCCACTATTGTAGAACAAGTAATAATTGGATGAACCAGTCGAGCCAAGGGCGTAGGCCGTATTCTCATCCAGTCCGTTTGGCAGCGGATATTCATTCTTAGCCACAAATGCCGGGTCTTCCGCCTGATAGGTCTTAGTAAAAGAATAAATATGCAAACCATCGGGGGCTGCGCAGAACACATTACCTTTATGCCCGCCACCATAGGTATCCGTTATTGTTATTACGGGTTCCTCAATCACAGGATTATCCTCAGGCTCCACAACTTTGTCCCATGCATTGGCATTGGGGATAACACCCAATATTTCATCCCCAGTGCTATAAGACTGAATCGTATAAACCTTTTTACTCAGTTCATCAAACACCCATGCAAATGTAGCCATGCTGGCACCGGCAGCCGGATGGCTCCAATAATAGTCCTGAAGGTGCTGAGCCGGACGATAGAGTTTACCATTCGTATAAAGAATGAATTGTCCGTTACTAATAAAATAAGTCGACTTATGGCCTTGCCCTGTAAATGCGCATTCGGGATTAAATGTATAACCACTGCCTTGATCTACAAAACTCCCGTTATTCAGTAAATATAACGGTGTGAACGTGGTTGTATTGGTCACAATGCCCGGATGGTCTGCATCATGTGTAAGGAAGTAATAGGTCCATTCAGCAATATTTGAACCATCAGGCCTTATTGCATACGTACCAAATAGTTGCACGGGGTCCTTACCGAAAGCATAGTTTTCGATACCGGTTGCATACTTGACATCATCCAATGTCGCGTCATCGTCTTCCTTAGCTTGAATATACGCCAACTCGGTATCGCCATTGTCTGCTCGAGTCAGAAAATAGTAACCATAGTTAAACGCATTATTGATGCTGATGGTAAACGTTTGACGGTATTGCATGCCATTATTATGGTCCGTAATGGTCAAGGCACAAAGCTGGTTACCATATTCCAACGGGGGCAAGTCTATATCCAAATTACGTTCGGTAGACACTTCTGTCTCGCCAATCGTCCAAGAATAGCTCAAATCACTGGCCGCTTCATCCGGTATGGTGATAGTAGGAGTAATCGAAATATGTGACCCGGCCTCATAGACAGCATTGGCCTCTATGGCTTCAATGGTCACTTCGTTGATTTGTGTATAATCATAGTTTCCCTCATCCTCGGCACAAGCCCCCATAAACAAGCCGAGTGTGAGCATCGTAACATATGGAAATGTAAATCGTTTCATAATCGCAATTATTAAGTATTTTACGGAAGTTTAATTGCCGGGAGCGACGTATCTCCGTTAGGATAAACATCGTTCTGTTCAAAATATTCTTTCAGCTCAGCAACATATAAAGCCAAGACAGGATACCAACTTTGATATTGTGTCGAGCTAGACGGCATGTTATTCCAATAGAGTGGTTGCCCATTATCAATATGGTTATTAGTGTCAGCACCTAACGGATAAAGTTCAATCCATTTGCGATAGACCTCCGGATAATAAGGGCCGAACACGTCTGTCCATCCGCTCCACCAGCTAGGCTCAGCCAAAACATCGGAAAAAGCAACCTTGACTTCTTGCAATGTACTATATCCCGCAGCGAAATATTCGTTGGGGATAATACGGAGATAAACTTGCATCCAACGTTCGGACAATGCCTGTGTACGTTGCACGTCTATAAAGATTGTATCTGCCAATTCTCCGGCTTTAATAGAACGGTTGTTGACAACAGAGGGGTCCCATTCCGCACTTGTAGCCGTGGTTATGTCATCTACAATCTCAACTGTATAAGGACGATCATAATCTGTTGCCATTCCGATAGTTTTAACCACGACTTTAAGCGTGTTGCTTGTCACAGTATCCGGATAGATTGCAAAAGAATAATAAATGCTGTCTTCACGGAATTCAGAAGTTGTTCCGTCTGCATTGAGAATGTATGGAACATCAAAATAAAGATAACTGGTTGCAGCATCAAACGAATCAATATCTTTGCTATTGCATGAAGCCAACACGGACAACATACAGAATACACTAAAGACACTTATTATTTGATGTGCTACTAATGTATATAGTCTTTTCATAAGTTTACGTATTTATTAAATCTCATTTATTTCTGAGTCGGTTTTTCAATTCCGGCAAATTCATACTCATTGTCAGGTATCGGCAACACGAATATATTATCATTCGGTTGAACCGTTCTGCCAGCTACAGTATAAATCGGGTAAAACAACCGTTTATACATTAAGAACATACGTCCATCGCCAATGAAATCCTTACGAGCCTCACGTACCAGATATTCCAACAAGGTTTCATCGTCTGATACGTTCTCCAATGGAGTCAAATCACGAGTGGAGCGCACATCATTTAGATATTGCAATGCCAACGTATTGTCTACTCCTATTTGAGCCTCACAAGCTATATAATAAATTTCAGACAAACGCATGATAGGAATCTCCGGGTAATAAGCATACGGATCGGGCATGCCCGGACGCTCTGTAGCCTGCTTCACTTTCATGAAATCTGTATTCCCATGTTCTGTGTTTCCAATAAACCAATATGTGTATCGGATGTCACCTCCCGTATTATCCGGAGTACGGTTATATATAAATGTACCTAACGCTTCATAACGGTTATTGTCTATATTAATAGCTCCTTTATCTTCGCTCGTATATCCACCTCCCATTCCAAAGTATGTATCTGTAATATCATAAAGATTGTTTACATAGAATGAGCCTAACATCTCCGTACTGAAATTATATATGCTCGAAGCATTGTTGTTCATGATATTTTCCTTGTCAATCAAAGAAATAATACCTTCAGTTTCTTCTATCACTCGTGTGGCATAGGTATAGGCAGCAGCTTTATCTTGACGCAACATCTCAAGACGTGCCATTAAGCCAAGAGCACAGAAATAATTCATGCGAGCACCACGGTAGTTCAAAACATCCTGATAGTCAAGAACCGCAGTATTCAAATCTCCTTGACGGCCTACCTCTGGGTCACGAATCGGATCATCGGCCAAAAGTTCCAAAGCACGATTTAAATCCTCAGCAGCTTTTTGCAATACAACTTCACCAGTATCAAACTGTTGGCTTATATTATTGTAATCCGTACGATAGGCTATCGCTGCTTTTTGTAAATCTGCCGTTGTGTGAATCACAGGGCCATAAATCTCAAACAGCTCCATATGGGCCAGTGCACGCAATCCGTAAACCTCACCCAACAAAAGATTATAATTATCTATAGAGTTTTGATAGGGTTCCGAGTAATATATAAACGCATTGCATTGAGTGATTGCTTGATACAGATTAGACCAAACATTATCAAATGCACCAACAACTGTCTGATCGGTATAATCATACTGAGTTGCATTATAATAATTATGATCTGGAATTGTCGACAAATCCCAATACTGGGCCAATATATCCATTAATCCATAAGAAAGTGTCTGCCCCCACAATGCAGAACCGGACATGGTGTAATAAATGCCGCCTACAGCGGAGTTACATCCTTTGGTGGTCTCATATAAGTCTTCTGCCTCGATTTGTCCCTGCGGAGTGACATTCAGCCAATCGTTGCAGGAGGGGAACAGCATCAGGCAGGCAACGGATAATATAGAAAATAACTTTTTCATATTTGTGTGTCAATTACTAAGGTTAAATACTGATGTTTACACCAAAGACGAAGCTCCGGGCAAACGGGTAGTCCAAACCTCGTTCTTGCTTGATGGTCGACAAGTGGAAGAGGTCATTGGCATAGAACGACAAACGGAGCGTACTGATTTTGTAGGGTTGAATCCATGCTTTCGGGAAGTCATACGACAAAGAAAGCGAAGTGAAGTCCAAATAGTTGTCGCGTTGCACAAAACGGGTTGAGATGTAAGTCTGACCATAATCACGAATGTTCCGGTAGAGAGCATGTTGCCCCGGAGTCGTCCAACGGTCATTCAACACACGGCGGTCGGCATTATACGCCGGATTAGCTCCTTCTACACGCTGCGACAGAGTGGAGTTATATGAATCACCACCCAAACTGTATTGGAAGATGGCATTTAAGTTCCAGCCTTTCCAATAGAGGTTTGTAGAAATGTTTCCATAGACATCCGGTTCGGTATCGCCACAAAGCACCTTATCGGCGGCATCCCATTCGTAAGTCAGCGTACCGTCCTTCTTCACATAGATTTCCTGACCAGTAGCCGGGTCAATGCCCAATGACGGCACAGCTTTAATTGCACTCATGGATTCACCTTCTTCATACACCGCACCGGGGACTTCCATCTCTTGGTTGTTCCGGTCGTTCAATCCTTTCAACGCATTGTTGATCTTGCTTAACGTATTCTTGTTTTGCGAAGCCTGCACATTCACACGCCACTCAAGATCGTTGGCCGGATCGCGTAAAATGGAAGCACCAATGTTGAGTTCCCAACCACGATTCTTGATTTCACCTAAGTTGCTGGTGAATGAATTACTGGGGAAACCAAGCGAGGGAGCAACGGTAATGGTAGTCAACATGCCGTCGGTACGTTTCCAATAGTAGTTGAACGTCACAGACAAACGGTTTTTCCACAAACCAAGGTCAAAACCAATGTTTGTACTATACTGGTTCTGCCATTTCAGGTCAGGATTGCCATAACCCATAAGAGTGGCCGGAATCAATTCGTTGTACAAACGACCTGTCTGGTATTGGTACATGGTCTTGGCTTGATAAGCTGAAAACTCCTGGTTACCAGTCACACCGTAAGAAGCACGAATCTTCAAAAGATCGAGTACGGAATTTGAAGACCAGAAATGTTCTTCATGAACGTTCCAACCGCCACCGACACTCCAGAAAGGAGCCCAACGCTTATCTGCACCAAACTGCGAAGAACCGTCATAGCGTCCTGAGAGGTCCAGGAAATAACGATCGTCATAAATATAATTGAAGTTGGCCAAGAAGCCAAGTGAACGTACCGTGCTCTCACTACTTGTCGGGCGTGAATCTTTTTGGAACTGAATAGCAAATGCCGGGTCTGAATAACGGTCGTCGGCAAAACCCGTCATTGTGAAACCATGTGAATCCGATTCTTGTTGATTTACTTCTGCGCCACCTCCGAAGAAGAGCATGTGTTTATCTAGTTGTTTGTTATAATTGAATGTTAGTTTACCGCTATAATTTAAATATCCGCCATCGGTGAGCGTAAGCTGTCCACGCTCTGCAAGCTCCACCGGCGTATAAATGACCGCTTCCTGATCGTAGGGGTCTCGACTTGTAGTTAAAAACTCTGAAGAATAGGGCGAACGATAATATTCGCTGCCTGTGTTGCCTTTCTCAATACGGAACTGACCTATCAAACGCCATCCGTTGCCAATAATCCAGTCGGCACTCAACTCATCGGCAAAGTATTCCGTATCGCTGAAGCTACGATTTGGCAATGCAGCTTCATAAAGCGGGTTAGGACTGCCATCGGTTAAAGTCGGGACAAGCTGGCCACTGGCATCCCAAGGACGCTCATATGGATTGGCAGAGGCATATGTGCTATAACTTCCGTAAGGAGAATCATAAGCGTGCGTATTGGAATAACTTGCATAGTTACGGATGATGATTTTATCCTTGATACGATATTGCAAACTGAATCCCAGACCATAACGGTCACGGCCAGACTCTTTCATCACACCATTGTTCTTGTCAAAATAGCCATCAATGCTGTAAAGCACATTCTCAGCGCCACCCTCCACCAAGATGGAGTGTGTGTGACTGAACGAATTGGTCACCGGTTGGGCAAGCCAGTCCGTATCTACCCCTTCGAGCACATTCTTATACTTGGCATAATATTTCTGCTGGCGGTTGTAGGTCGTCTGCAAGTCGCCCGGCACTGCATCATACAGTCCGGCTAAACGCTCGTATTCCAGTTTTTCGCTGGCATTCATCAAATCGTAGTCGGTCAGGTCGGCAATGGCTATGGTCGGCTTGAAATCGTAAGTCACACGGAGCTGGCCGGGTTTCGGTTTCACTGTTTCGATGACCACGACGCCGTTGGCTGCACGCGAACCATAAAGGATGGTGGCAGAAGCATCTTTCAAAATAGTAATGCTCTCGATGCGGTTCACATCCATGTCGTATACTTTCTGTGCTGTCGTCTCAAAACCGTCGAGAATGAAAAGCGGAGCAGAAGAACCCTCTTGGAATGAGCCGCGGCCACGGATGGTAAAATCGGGCAACGCGTTCGGGTTAGAACCAGCAAGGTTGTTTTCCGTAATCTTGAAGCCTGCATCGAGGGCACTCAGTGTGGTAAAGATGTTGCCCGTGTGCACTTTCTGCAAATCTTCCTTTTTAATAGTAGTCACAGCACCGGCAAAACCTTCCGTCTTACGGGTGAAATAACCATCGACAACCACCTCGCCAATCACATTGGAATCTTCGGTCATTGTGATGTTAAGCTGAGACTGGCCGTCATAAGCGACCGTCTGAGTCTCCATGCCAATAAACGAAGCAACCAGACGGCATTGGTCGGGAACATTTAATGTATACTCACCATTAAAGTTGGTCGTACAGCCTTGTTTCGTCCCTTCAATCTGGATGTTTACACCTGGAAGAGGCTCACCGTTGGAGTCGGTGACACGTCCTTTAACTGTTTTTACTCCCCGCGAGCTTTTCCCTTTTTGGAGAGTAACCGTGTTGTTTTCAATGCTATAACCAAAGGAAGTCGTAGCCAACACTTTGTCAAGAACCTCTTTCACCGTAGCGTTTGTCACGCTGATGGTGATAGGCGGAAGTTCCTTTGCCTGCTCGTTGTTGTAGACAAAATTCATCCCTGTTTGTTCGTGCAGAGCATCGAAGAAAACTTTCACTGTCACATTCTGAAGCCGGAGAGTCACCCTCTTGCTGTCCGCTTGGGCGAAAGCCAGAAACGGGACCATCCAACCAATGAGCAGGAACATGATAATTTTTCTCTTTCTCATGATTTGATTACTTTTAGTTATTGATAAATATAGATTGTACGGTTTTTAAGCACGATACGCAGCTCGGCCGTCTGGCTGATGGACTTCAATATGGGAGTCAGATTGCCATAACGGTCCATATTGCCGGTAAAGTGAAGATTGCGCAACTCCGGCCTGTCGAACACGACATCGACATCATACCAGTGAGAGAGCGTTTCCATAATTTCACCCAAACTTTCATTGTCGAAAATAAAACGACCTTTATGCCAAGCTATGTAAGGCTTCACGTCCACTTCCTTTATGGAAAGTTCAGAAGTTGATTTGTCTAAACGCAGCCGCTCATTGGGCCTCATCGTATATTCGTTTTTACCGTTAAAGACACCGACACTTCCTTCCACAAGCACGACCTCGGTAAAGCGTTTCGAATACGTGTTCACATTGAACGATGTTCCATATTGACGGATTGTCACATTGCTGGTCATCACCTTAAAAGGTCTTTGAGGGTCTTTGGCCACTTCAAAATAAGCCTCCCCGTCAAGATAAACCATGCGTTCTTCGGAAGAGAAGCGTTCCGGATAGCGTAAAGTGGTGTTATAATTCAAATGAACGACAGTGCCGTCTTCCAGCGTAATATAAAACTCTCCGTTCTTAGCCGTGCGAAGCGTGTTTTGTCCGCTCTTCTCTGTTGACCGGGCCACGGCCTGTTCGGGCATCATTTTGATTCCCTGCGTCGTGGTGCAGACAGACGAATTGTTTAGAGTGATAGACGGCTGCCGGGCCAGTGTCTGATTGTCCAATAAGATAGACTCTCCGTCAGCAGTCTCCAAAACGGCATTCGTATTGCCCGGCACGATGGTCGATGACGAAGCAACAGTTTGAGGCTTAGGTGTATAATTATGTTTAAGCCACAATGCACCTCCGACAAGGAATATCGGAATAAGGCATGCAGCAATCGCACGGACATAGCGTCTCCAACGAGTTGTGTGGTGGTGGGTTTTCTTCAAGAAATTCTCATAGGCCTTGTCGCTGTCAATATGCCGATATGTTTCGTAACGAGCAGATGAAAAACGCGCGTTCCGGATTTGGGCATACCATTCGCCATGAGCCGGATTCTCTGCCAGCCATTCGTCCAGTTGCCGACGCTCGTCTTCGTCAAGCTTCTTTCCCAACAACTCCTCAGCTATGAGTCGTTCAATATCAGTTTGTTCCATTTTCCTTTTCAGCTTTTCGTATTAAAAAGACGATTAGAAACCGGAAAAGAGGTACAAGGTTCTTGAATTTTTTTAATGTAAGGTTAACATTTAACACAGAAAGGCTGCACACAGACAAATTATACCGACTCCACCTTTCATGCTCTTAACAAAAGGAATATTATCCATGCCGACAAAGCCGTCTGCTCGCGCAGTTGCTTGATGGCACGTTTTTTCTGCGTCTTGACCGTCTCGATGGCAATATGCAGTTCTTGGGCGATTTCTTCATTGTGCTTCCCGTCCATTGCCATTAAAAATATTTCGCGGCACTTGGGTGCCAACCTGTCAATGGCTTTGTAAAGCCGGCGATAGACCTCCTCATCAAACATGGGTTTGTCACCCAGCAATTCTTCGCGATGAGTAGCCCACTGCTCGGCATAGCGTTGTTTGATGTCCTTGTGTTTCAAATAGTCCAACGAAGCATTGCGGACAGCCGTATAAAGATAAGTCTTAAAAGATGGATAAGAAAGGAATACCATTTGCTTGTTCCACATCGTCACAAACAAATCTTGCACAATGTCTTCGGCTACGTCTTGCCGGAGCACAAAGCGGGCACTATACGTCACCAACGTGCGATAGTAATCCGTGTAGAGTGCTTTGTAAGCTTGTGGCTCTTGGCGGTTGATACTTTGTATAAAAAGAATCTCTCTCAAGCTCATGGTATATCGTCGTATAGAATCATTGACTTACTTAATTTTACATATGCCCTGACATCACTGCCGAGGACAGACCGATGCAAAGATATAGAAAATCTGGAACAATGCAATTTTTCGCCAAAAAGATTGCTGTCGGTTAAACGTTTCGTCAGAGTTAACAAGATTGAGCTGTCAAAATGTTTTCCACGAAGCCGGGAAATTCCAATATCATGTTTTCCAGAATCTTAAAACCCCGACCGTATGAAACACACAAAAAGAAGGGGAGGACATTCCGACACACAGTGTTGTCGCACGTCCTCCCCGTTTATGCTAATCCAATCGTTGTGCTGCTTCCAGGTTTATGCTTCTTCTTCACCCAGCAACAGGCCCATGATTTGGCATGCAGCCTTGGCAACGGAAGTACCCGGTCCAAAGATGGCAGCCACACCGGCCTTGTAGAGGAAATCATAATCTTGCGGCGGGATGACACCTCCGGCTATGACAATGATGTCTTCGCGTCCCAGCTTTTTCAGTTCCTCGATGACTTGCGGCACAAGCGTCTTGTGTCCGGCAGCGAGCGAGGAGACACCCAAAATGTGCACATCGTTCTCCACAGCTTCGCGGGCAGCTTCGGCCGGAGTCTGGAACAACGGCCCCATGTCTACGTCGAAACCACAATCGGCATATCCCGTAGCCACAACCTTAGCACCGCGGTCGTGTCCGTCTTGACCCATCTTGGCAATCATGATGCGCGGGCGACGGCCTTCTTCCTTGGCAAAGCGTTCTGTAAGCTCACATGCTTTGTCGAAATCCTTGTCTTTTTTGCTTTCTGATGAATACACGCCTGATATAGTTCTAATTATTGCTTTATAACGTCCTACAACTTTCTCACATGCGTCGGAGATTTCTCCCAGCGTCGCACGCACACGGGCTGCCTCCACGGCCAGTTCGAGCAAATTGCCCTTGCCAGTCTTCACGCATTCGGTGATGGCATCAAGCGCCTTGTCGACATCGGCCTGGTTGCGGCCTTCACGCAAGATGCGCAAGTTTTCGATTTGCTCCTGGCGCACAGCCGTATTGTCGATTTCCAAGATGTCGATAGGCTCTTCCTTGTCGAGACGATACTTGTTCACGCCCACGATGGTCTGCGTGCCAGAGTCGATGCGGGCCTGCGTACGGGCAGCAGCTTCCTCAATGCGCATTTTGGGAATGCCGGTCTCGATGGCTTTGGCCATACCACCCAGTTGCTCTATTTCCTGAATGTGTTCCCATGCCTTGTGAGCTATTTCGTTGGTCAGCGACTCCACATAGTAAGAACCGGCCCACGGGTCTACATTCTTGCAAATGTTGGTCTCTTCCTGAATATAAATCTGGGTGTTACGTGCGCTACGTGCCGAGAAGTCGGTCGGGAGGGCGATGGCCTCATCGAGTGCGTTGGTGTGGAGCGACTGGGTGTGTCCCAACGCAGCAGCCATAGCCTCAATACAGGTACGTCCCACGTTGTTGAAAGGATCTTGCTCGGTGAGCGACCATCCGGACGTCTGCGAGTGTGTACGCAAAGCCAAAGATTTCGGGTTTTTCGGGTTGAACTGTTTCACAATCTTAGCCCACAACATACGTGCAGCACGCATCTTGGCTATTTCCATGAAATGGTTCATGCCGATGGCCCAGAAGAACGACAGACGCGGAGCGAATGCATCAATGTCGATGCCCGCTGCCACACCGGCACGCAGGTATTCCAAACCGTCGGCCAAGGTGTAAGCCAATTCGATGTCGGCCGTTGCACCGGCTTCCTGCATGTGATAGCCGGAAATGGAAATGGAGTTGAACTTCGGCATGTTCTTTGAGGTATACTCAAAGATGTCGGAGATAATCTTCATGGAGAAGGCAGGCGGATAGATGTACGTGTTGCGCACCATGAACTCTTTCAAAATGTCGTTCTGAATGGTTCCGGCCATCTCTTCCAGTTTTGCGCCTTGTTCCAAACCTGCATTGATGTAGAAAGCCATCACGGGAAGCACGGCACCATTCATGGTCATAGACACAGACATCTTGCTTAAAGGAATGCCGTTGAAGAGCACTTTCATGTTCTCCAAAGAACAGATAGACACACCGGCCTTACCTACATCGCCCACCACACGCTCGTTGTCGGGGTCGTAGCCACGGTGGGTCGGGAGGTCGAAGGCGACAGACAAACCTTTTTGTCCGGAAGCCAGGTTGCGGCGATAAAACGCATTAGACTCTTCGGCCGTGGAGAATCCGGCATACTGGCGGATGGTCCAAGGACGGAATGTGTACATCATGGAATACGGGCCACGCAGATAGGGCGGGATGCCGGCTGCAAAGTCCAGATGCTCCATGCCTTCAAGGTCTTCTTTCGTATAAACCGGTTTCACGTCGATGTGTTCCGGCGTTTTCCAGTTTGTTTCGATGCCGTTGGCTTTTTGCCATTCCATACCGTTCTGAGGTTGGAATCCGGCGTATATATCAATATTCTTAAAATCTTTTCTCATAGCAGATAGTTATTTAATGCCCAACTTCTCGTTATATTCTTTCAGGGTTTCAAGCACATTCACACGCACGTGGATGAAGTTCTCAATGCCGGCAGCTTTCAAGTCGTCCATACATGCAGGAGCACCGGCCACCACGAACATAGCACGACCGTTCAAAGCCTTGAAGGCCGGGATGGCGTATTCGGCATATTCGTCATCGCTGGAGCAAAGCACCACGATGTCTGCCTTCGCTTCCATAGCTGCATCAATACCCTCTTCTACAGTCTTGAAGCCAAGGTTGTCGATGACTTCATAACCTGCACAAGCCAGGAAGTTGCAGGAGAATTGTGCACGAGCCTGTCGCATAGCCAAGTTGCCGATGGTGAGCATGAAAGCCTTGGGGCGTTTGCCCGATTGCTCCGTTTGCAGGCGGAGAGCTTCAAACTCGCTGGCTGCACGGTCCATAGTAAGCGTTGCAAACGGATGCTCGCACGTGCCTTCGTGATGGTGGCAGCAAGCACCGGCCTCGATGGGACGCTTGTCGTCGGCCATTTCGTTGAAATTCGGATATTGGTTCGTGCCCAAAAGGATTTCCTTACGCTTCGACACAGCAATGTGACGGGCTTTACCGCTCTCGTTGATGTCGGCTTGCACATGTCCGGCTTTGATGGATTCCAAGAAACCTCCCTCTTCTTCTACTTTCAGGAAGATGTCCCATGCCTGCTTAGCGATAGACACGGTCAGATTTTCTATGTAATAAGAACCACCGGCAGGGTCGACCACCTTGTCGAAGTGGCACTCTTCCTTCAACAGAAGCTGCTGATTGCGTGCCAGCCGCTCTGAAAACTCGTTAGGAGTCTCGTATGCTTTGTCAAACGGAGTCACGGTGATGGAGTTCACACCGGCCAAGGCAGCACTCATGGCTTCGGTCTGCGTGCGGAGCAGGTTCACATGAGCGTCATAAAGAGTAAGGTTGAACGTGGAAGTCTCGGCATGAGCCAGCATCTTGCATGCACAGTCGCAAGCCGGAGCATACTGCTTCACAATGTCGGCCCACAACATGCGGGCTGCACGGAACTTGGCTATTTCAAGAAAATAGTTCGAGCTGATGCCAAAGTTGAACTTGATTTTCTTGGCCACTTCGTCCACGCTCAAACCAGCCTCGGTCAGCTGGTTCAAATATTCATTTCCCCAAGCCAGCGCGTAGCCCAACTCTTGAGAAATGTAAGCTCCAGCGTTGTTGAGCACAAGGGCATTAACGCCCAGACAGCGATAGTGAGGCAGCGCTGCCATGATGTTCACCAGTTCCTTGGCCGTGTCGGCAAACTGGCTGAAGTCTTTGCCCTTGGTCATGATTTTCTCCATCGGGTCGTAGTTGATGGAGCCTTTCAGTTTGTCGGGGTCGCAGCCTTTATCTTTGAAATAATCGACCAACAGACGGGCCAGTTCCAGCGTGTGCCGTTGACACGTGGTGAAGTTCAGCTCTGTACATTCGGGACAAATGCCATTGAGGAGGGTCGCAATGTAATCTGCATTCAGGTCTTTTGCTCTGAGACGGAAGCCGATGGAGTCCACTCCGCGTCCGAGGATGTCGAGTGCTTTCTCGTTAGCAGCTTTCGCATCATCCACCACAATATCCTGACGGATATACCATGCGTTGTTGTCTTTCTTGGTGCCACGTAGATAAGGATACGTTCCAGGAAGGGCGTCAGTGGTTTTCAAGCCTTCCAAATCTTCTTTGCGATAGAAGGGTTTCACCTTAAAACCTTCGTTTGTCTTCCAAACGAGTTTCTTTTCAAAGTCAGCGCCTTTCAGGTCCACTGTGATTTTGTCCAGCCACTCTTGGGTCGAGGTCGGAGCAAAGTCTGAAAAGAGTTTCTCTTTGCTATCTGCCATAGTTTATCTGATTAAGATTATAGAAATATGTGTCTAAATGCTGCAAATATAGTGATTCCCTGTCAGAAACAAATTTTTTCACCCCATTTTCTATGGTTTAAAGGCATTTTTTCTAACATTTTGTTTTGTTTCCCGGCTGTCGTGGCGATTGCCGGCCCGAAGAAAAGGCCCTACCGGCTTTTTTCTCTTTTTCCCGGCCAAACAAGCATCACCACACAAGACACCGCAACCTCTCCCTGCATGCCTTTCCGGTTTTTCATTTCCGTCTTCCCAGCCATCTGCAAGAGAGCTTTAAGACCGCCCGACCATACCCTCCTTTCGGCTCGTGGACGGATTCCTATCCGTGGTCGGCTGCCCTCTAAGGCAAAGCCGGCCCCCTTCCAGACAGTTACCGGCGAAAGTAAAAAAAAACCTGTTCAGGCACTCCTCCACGCAGAAGCTGCATCTTTCGCGTTTTTTTAAAACGGGAACAGCATAAGACCTCCCGTTGGCGAGCATTTTGAAACCTGCTATAAAAATGTTTTGAAAAGTATTGGGTCAAATCATAATGATTGCCTAATTTTGGGGCAATTTTATAATAAAGTACAAAATAAATGTGATATCATGAACTGGCTACAAACATTGTTTCTTGACCCGAACTCTGTTGCACACATCGTGCTGCTCTACGCTTTGGTCATCTCGGTCGGCGTACTATTGGGCAAGATTAAAATCTTTGGGATTTCCCTGGGAGTGACCTTCGTGTTGTTTGCCGGCATTTTAGCCGGACATATCGGTTTTACGGGAAATGAATCAATTCTTTCTTTTCTACAAGACTTCGGACTGATACTCTTCGTCTTCTGTATCGGTTTGCAAGTAGGTCCCTCCTTCTTTTCCTCATTCAAAAAAGGTGGTGTGACGATGAACCTCATCGCAGTGGGCATCGTCGTGCTGAACATTGCGGTGGCACTAGCCTTATACTATGGACTGAACGGACGCATCGACATGGCCATGATGGTAGGTATCCTATGTGGTGCCGTAACCAACACGCCGGGACTTGGTGCTGCCAACGAAGCCCTGCATGGACTGAACTATACCGGTCCTGAAATCGCCACCGGATATGCGTGTGCCTACCCCTTGGGCGTGCTTGGCATCATCGGCTCGATGATTGCCATACGCTACATCTGCCGCATAAACCAGCAAAAAGAGGAGGAAAAGATAGCACGCGCCGAGGCTGAAAACCCGCACATGAAACCCTACCTGATGCATCTGGAGATGCACAACGACGCACTAAACGGCAAAACATTGTCGCAAGTGAAAAACTTCCTGGGACGCGACTTTGTGTGTAGCCGCATCCTGCAAAACGGACACGTCTCCATCCCCACGGGCGACACGGTGTTCCACATGGGCGACCAGCTCTTCATTGTCTGTGCCGAAGACGACGCCGAACCTATCATCGCTTTCATCGGCCCGAAAATCGAAGTAGACTGGGAAAAACAAGACATGCCGATGGTGTCGCGCCGCATCCTGGTGACGCAACCGAACATCAACGGAAAGACACTCGGCGAATTGCACTTCAGCAGCATGTATGGAGTCAACGTGACCCGCGTAAACCGTTCCGGAATGGACCTCTTTGCTGCACGTAACCTGACCCTCCAGGTGGGAGACCGTGTGATGTGCGTAGGTCCCCAAGATGCTGTGGAACGTGTAGCCAACATGCTGGGCAACCAGTTGAAACGCCTCGACCACCCCAACATAGTGACCATCTTCGTGGGCATCTTGCTGGGTATCCTGTTGGGCAGTTTGCCCATTGCCGTCCCCAACATGCCCACCCCGTTGAAACTCGGTTTGGCCGGAGGACCGCTTGTGGTGGCCATCCTCATCGGACGCTTCGGATACAAGCTCCACTTGGTGACTTACACCACAATGAGCGCCAACCTCATGCTACGCGAAATCGGCCTTGTGCTTTTCCTGGCCAGCGTGGGCATCAAAGCGGGAGCCAACTTCGTTCACACGGTGGTCGAAGGAGACGGTTTGCTCTATGTGGGCTGCGGCTTCCTGATTACCATCATCCCGTTACTTATCATGGGCCTGATAGCACGCTGGAAATATAAGATGAACTATTTCACGCTCATCGGCCTGATTGCCGGTTCGACCACCGACCCACCCGCACTGGCTTATGCCAACCAGGCATGCAACTACGATGCGCCTTCCGTGGGATATTCGACAGTCTACCCGCTGTCTATGTTCCTCCGCATCCTGACTGCGCAACTGCTCATCCTGCTACTGGCAGCCTGATGCAGGAATGGTTTATCATCCAAACGGAGCACAAAGCCCGCCAACCGGTTCTTGCCGGAATAAAAATAAATGGCGACCTTTGTGCCCCGTTTGTTTATTCAAAAAACGAACTATGAAAAAATATACCCATCTGTTTCTTGACCTGGACGGCACATTGTCCGACTCTGCTCCGGGCATCGTACGTTCAGCGCAGTATGCGCTTGAAACTTTCGGCATCCATGTTGCCGATGTGAACGACCTGCTTTGCTTCGTCGGTCCTCCTCTCGAAGAGTCTTTCCAAGAGTTTTACCACTTCTCTCCCCGGCAGGCAGACGAAGCCGTGAAAAGATACCGACAACGCTATGAGACTATCGGGGTTTATGAAAATGCGCTCTATCCCGGAATCCCGGAATTTCTCGACAAAGCACGCGCAGCGGGAAAAACGCTCATAGTCGCAACGTCCAAACCTCAACGTATGGCCGAACTCGTATTAGCCCATTTCGGCATAGCCGACCGCTTTGCTTTTGTCGGCGCACGCGAAGACAAAAGCCGGCGCACCAAAGAAGAGGTGATACGTTATGTCATGAAAGAAAACGGACTGACAAACACGGAAGACATCGTGATGGTAGGCGACCGGAAATATGACATCATCGGGGCAAAAGCCGTGGGGCTCGACTCAGTCGGAGTGCTCTACGGATATGGAAACCGGGCCGAATTTGAGGCTGCCGGAGCAACTTATATCGCCGAAGACTTAAATGCGCTGGAAAGGCTACTCCTGAGTTGAATCATCGCCCAGCAGATATTCAGTCCGAAACATGTCTATAAACAACAAAAACAAAGAGACAAGCAACGGTCCGAATATAATGCCCATGAATCCAAACAAAGGCAGTCCGGCGACAACACCGAATATAGTTATCAACGGATGAATGTCTGCCATCTTCTTCTGTAAAAGGAAACGGATAAGATTGTCACACTGAGCGACAATAATGCCTCCATACCCAAAAAGTATAAGCGCGTTGACCCAATCGCCCACCAACAGGAAATAAATGGAAATAGGCACCCATATCAACGTGGTGCCCACGATGGGGATGACCGAGGCAAAAGCTGTAAGACAAGCGGCCAGAATCGGGTTGGGTGCGCCGCTCAACAAATATCCTCCTAACGAAATGATGCCTTGGATAAGTGCCAGCAACGGGATGCCAATGGCATTTGAGCGGACGATAAGCTGAATTTTACCCAAAACTTCACGCTTGTTTTTTGCCTGAAAAGGCAATAAACTCGCGACGTAGTGCTCCATCCTGCTTCCTCCGGAGAGCATGAAAAACAACAGCATGATGGCAACGAACAGGTTGATTATAAAATCGCTCACACCACTCATCACAGACTGCCCGAGACTTGAAACCTGCGCCACGGCAAACTTGATGTTGCCTTCAGAAAGCAAATCGAACCCGGTGTAATCTTTGATGATTTCCACAACTTGCTTGGTCGGTTTAATGACAGTCTGAGGGTCAAAATGCACTCCGACCAACTGGTTGACAATGGCCCAGCCAAAAAGTGAAAGCGGCACTAGTATGAATAAGGTCGTCCCGATAGTCACAAGCCAAACAGCCAACGATTTATTAATCTTAGTCTGCAACCAATAAGTGACATTACGCAATAGAAGAAAGAGGGTGAAGCCTCCCAATATGCCGTTCATAAAGGGCTGCGCTTGGCGAAAAAGCAAGATGCCAAGTCCGATGATGAAGATGATGAGCGAATATTTCCAATATTGTTCTTTCATGACACATCCGTTTAAATGTCTACGCACGGCAAAGGTAAATCAAAAAAATATCTGCCCCAAAGCCTCGACTAGTTTCCTTTGACAAAAGCCTGCAAGTCCCCCCCATGTTATTTTTATTTAGCAGTCAAAAGAGATTGCTTTTTTAAGCATGCAATGCCCAGCCCTACACGATTTGTCGTAACTTTGCACACTCAATGAAAACGAAGATTCAAAAACAAACTTTATTCTAACTATGTGGTTATTTTTAGCATTCCTGTCGGCAGTATTGCTTGGGTTCTATGACACATTTAAGAAAGAATCGCTTCGCAACAATGCAGTCTTGCCGGTTTTATTTCTTAACACATTATTTTCCAGCCTCATTTTCCTCCCCTTCATCATCTTCTCCGCCACAAGCGACAGCCTGCAAGGCTCCATCTTCTATGTGCCCCAAGGAGGGTGGGAAATGCACAAATATGTCTTACTGAAATCAGTCATCGTCTTATCATCATGGACTTTTGGCTATGTCGGCATGAAATATCTTCCACTAACCATTGTAGGGCCTATCAACGCAACACGCCCCGTCATGGTTTTGCTCGGCGCACTGTTGGTGTTTGGCGAAAGGCTGAACGGATACCAATGGATAGGTGTGTTCTTCGCCATCGTTTCCTTCTTCATGCTCAGCCGTTCCGGGCGGAAAGAAGGCATCGACTTCAAACATAACAAATACATACTCTACATTGTGCTTGCAGCCGTAACAGGTGCCATTAGTGGACTGTATGACAAATATCTGATGGCTCCTGTCTCTGAAGGTGGCATCGGACTCAACAGTATGCTGGTACAAGCTTGGTACAACATCTACCAGTTTTTCATGATGGCTATAATCATCTTAATCTTATGGTGGCCCAAACGAAAATCTGGCACACCGTTTCGTTGGGATTGGTGCATCATCTTAATCTCCCTCTTCCTTTCGGCTGCCGACTTTGTTTACTTCTATGCACTTAGCCTGGAAGGCGCTTTGATTTCAGTTGTTTCCATGATTCGCCGCGGGAGCGTAGTCGTATCGTTCCTTTGCGGAGCTTTATTCTTCCGTGAAAAGAACTTAAAAAGCAAAGTCGTTGACCTAGCCTTGGTAATAGTAGGTATGATTTTCTTATATTTGGGCTCGAAATAACAAATTGATAATGAAAAATATTCTAATAACCTTCTTTTGCTTCTTACTGTCTGTGCCGGCACTCCGTGCACAGACAATGAAAGAATTGTTCGTCTCAATGCCCGACACTCTTTCACTCATTCTAACCCCGGTCAATCGTGCCGACTGCGTAGACTTTATTGCCAGCGGCATGCGTGCGCAAGTAACCAATCGCTTCAACCAAACTTCCGAAGTTACGGTTTTAACCGATGAATATTTACATGCTCAAATAACGGAAAATACTGTATGGGAAATGCGTTCCTTGCCAATGAAAGATTCATTGTCTGTAATATGCTTTGTAAAAACAATAAAAGCTCCTATCGAAGACAGCCACATTATGTTCTATACCCCAAACTGGCAACCACTACCAGCAAATGAATATTTGCCAGCACCTCCCGTGGTTGACGACTTCTTCCGCACAGACTTAAACGAAGCGCAGATTGATAGTTTGTATAAACTCCGGCAACAGGCTTATATAACGTTCATAAAAGCTTCTCTCTCACCGAAAGACAACACATTGTCATTTACGTACACGACACCGGAATATATGAACAGCGACGACAGAGAAAAGATTCAAGCCTACCTAAGGAAGTCTCCTGTCACTTATATCTGGCAGAACGGACATTTCATACGCAAAGATTAAAAGCCAATTCAACAATAAAAGAGGGATGTATCAGAAACAAGATTAGATACATCCCTTTTTTATATATGCTAGTGCTTAAAAAGGAGTAATAGAAATTTAGTGAAGGCTAACTTTCCTTATCTATAAGAAATCCGAACTACTTTATGGAAACAAATCATCTGGAAGTGCCCATTTTGAGCCCAAGGGCTTTATGCCCTGTAAGGCGGACTTTCCCATCCGTGCCATAAGATCATCCTGCTCATCCGCCGTCGCAGAAGAACTGCTGTCCACACCGACAAAAGTTTCAGCATCCCGGTCAATTCGGAAGTGGTATGCAGGGACGCCCGTTACTCCAAGGAGTTCGGGACTTTTTTAAAGAAACGTATGGAGACATCCCCCGCGACCTGCCGTACGCTTAAGGCATTCCAACGTGTAAATACACATACTTCTGAAAAGCGGTAAAGGAAACCTTCAACCCAAACTCAAACGTGGCAGGACAAGCCTGCATGGAGTTACGGACAGACTGCTGAGCTGTATGGGTATCCCCTCTGATTTTCCACTGCCTCCCATTTTACGGTATGATAAACCGAAATGCAAACGTTTTGGGGGACTGGTCCGAAAACATCATTTCCTCGTCCCCCCCACACAAAAAAGAGTCAGTCCCGCAAGGCATCTCTGCCCGCAGGACTGACTCTTCAAAAAAAGGCGGCTACCTACTCTCCCACTTGCGCAGTACCATCGGCGTGGCGAAGCTTAACTTCTCTGTTCGGAATGGGAAGAGGTGGAACCTTCGCGCTATAACCACCTGAATTTCTTTTCTCGACCCCTTGACATACATATATAAACACCATGCAACAGATGATATACATACATATACACGCCGCACACAAAACACAAAAACCAAAAACAAAATCTCTTGAACACCCACGAAGTCTCGGGCTATTAGTAATGCTCGGCTTTGATGTCGCCATCTTTACACCTGCATCCTATCAACGTCATCGTCTTTGACGACCCTCATGGAAATCTAATCTTGTGGAGGGCTTCGCACTTAGATGCTTTCAGCGCTTATCCACACCAGACGTGGATACCCAGCAATGCGCCTGGCGGCACAACTGGCAAACCAGAGGTCTGTCCGGCACGGTCCTCTCGTACTAGTGCCAGAACCACGCAAATTTCCTACGCCCACGATAGATAGAGACCGAACTGTCTCACGACGTTCTGAACCCAGC
>ERZ779889.1095-NODE-1095-length-28998-cov-9.794976_pt1 | contig 28998 bp, 22 predicted proteins | sample MGYA00511030_ERZ779889 | MGnify/ENA primary metagenome ERZ779889 (study PRJEB29588, sample SAMEA2160616) | human gut metagenome | biome: human gut; feature: human-associated habitat; material: faeces | place: Denmark | collected 2008/2010 ...
CACCGCACAGCCCTATACTGCCGGCAGGCCGACTCCGCCGCTGCAGCATTTGGTGTTTCGGCGTGATTTGCAATCCACCGTTACTGGAAACTTTAGACTGGTTCAATTCAACTCAGCCTTGCACTCTCATAGACGGCACTTGCGATATTCTCCATTATTTTTGCATTCCCGGCATCTGTTTCTTTTGAATCCTTTATGATCACTACAAGATAACATTTACTGCCATCAGGCATATAAATCACTCCGGCATCCCCATCACCTATTTTAATTCCCGTCTCTGTTCGGTCTGAACTTCCCGTTTTATGCCCAAAACGTACGCCTGCAGGCAATCCCGCTTTAAGTTTGTCGGTTCCTGTCGAACAATCAAGCATTGCTTTTTCCAAGAATCTAAAATACTCATCGGTCAATATGGCTTCTGTGTATACCTTTTTCAATAGTTCCGCCACTGCCAAAGGGGTGCTCCAATTATTATAGCAGCGCATTATATTTTCATGCATGCCGGCTTCTGTTTCTGTCAGGTTCTGCGCATTGATTCCAATGGATTTAATATATGCGTCCACTACTTCTATCCCTCCTGCAAAGCCTATGAGCCAATCGCATGTATTGTTATCGCTATGAGTTATGGTATATGTTATCATATCGCCATACGATATATGTATTCTTTGCCCGGGGTATTTGTCCCTTAACGGACTGTATGTATTTGTGTGCATTTGTCCGGGCTCAATATATACCATACTGTCCAATGCGATATTTTCCTTTTCCATTTTCTTCAATGCGGTTACAGCCACATGAAATTTGAAAACACTCATCAAAGGGTATTTTCTGTTATTGGATAAGGTATATACTTTGTCTTTGTATAGGACAGCTACACCAACCTCGGCTTGTTTGTCTTGAATGATTTTTCTTATTGCTGATGTATCAATCTGAGAATATGCCAGTGTGCCACAAAAGCACAATATCATTGATAGAATAATATTTCTCATCTTTTCAGTTTCTTTGTCTTATTAATGCTTATCGGGGAGACTGATTCTTGAAATCTGAAGAATAAAAAACACCCCGACTTTACATTTTTGGGTGTAAAATCGGGTGTTTCATTTGCAAAACATTGATTTTCAATGTTTATTGCGGTGCGGAAGGGACTCGAACCCTCGACCTCCGGCGTGACAGGCCGGCATTCTAACCAGCTGAACTACCGCACCAGGTTTTCCATTTGCTGGTCGCTTTCCGTCGAAAGCGGATGCAAATATAGGCATTATTCGTGGAATTGCAAGGGCTTCTCAAAAATTTTTAGAAAATCTTGCAGCCGGCCAGTCAGGCCTCCTTTCTTGCATAGAAATGCTAATAGTGTTATATTTGCATCCTATATTCGTAATCATTGCAGATATGAAAAGGATTTTTGCGGCAGTGTCGGCCGCGCTGTTCATGATATGCGGCGCCGCGAACGCTCAGATGACTGACGACCAGATTATAGAGTATGTCCAGTCCGCCACGGCTTCCGGAAAGGATGAGAACCAGATCGCACAGGAACTTGTCCGTCGAGGAGTGTCGCGTTCCCAGCTTGAAAGGCTGCGCGACAGTTATCAGGGACAGCAGTCCGGCTCGTCAGCCAGCACATCCGGGACTGGCGAGTCCGTTTCCGGCAGGACGCTGTCGTCGCTCGCCGACAGGGACGGCTACATCGACTACGGTAGCCAGGGCCGGCCCGACACTGAAAACGCATACGGATATCCGGATAAGAAGGAGGTATTCGGACACAGCCTCTTCAACGGAGTCAACCTGACCTTTGAACCTAACGAGAACGTCGCCACTCCCGAGGACTACAGGCTCGGCCCCGGCGATGAGGTGGTGATAGAGGTGTGGGGGCTCAACGAGGACAGGTCAAGACAGGTGATCTCCCCCGAGGGAAGAATCAGCATAAGCATGGTCGGCCCCGTGTATCTCAACGGCCTTACGATAAAGGAAGCTGAGAAGAAGGTAAGCGCGGCCCTGAAAGCCAAGTACGCCGGAATCGGCGGTGAGAATCCCGGAACCTTCGTGAGCGTTTCGCTCGGCAACATCAGGACCATCAGGGTGAACGTGATGGGGGAGGTCGCCACTCCGGGGACCTTCCGCATGTCGTCGTTCTCTTCAGTCTTCAGCGCTCTCTACCGGGCCGGCGGCGTGACCGACTCCGGTTCGCTGCGCGAAATCAAGGTCATGCGTGACGGCAGCGAACTGGCCGTAGTGGACGTCTATGAATATCTCTTCGACGGAAAGTCGGATTCCGACATAACTCTTAAGGAGGGCGACGTGATAATCGTTCCTCCCTACGTCAACCTGGTTTCCGTCGACGGACAGGTCAAGCGCCCCATGTACTACGAGCTCACCGACGGCGAGTCCGTGCAGGACCTGATCGACTATGCTGGCGGTTTCGCGGGCGATGCGTTCAGAGGCGACCTCTCCGTGGTCCGCGTGAACACCGAGGAACGCCAGATATTCACCGTCTCCGGCGATGAGTACTCCACCTTCGCCCTTGAGGACGGCGACAGTGTGAACGTGAGGTCCAATCTCAGCAGGTTCGCCAACAGGGTCGAAGTGTCCGGCTACGTGTTCCGTCCCGGCATGTATGAGCTCGGAGGCGACATCGCCACGGTGCGTCAGCTCGTCGAGGCGGCCGGAGGCGTGACCGAGGACGCCTTCCTCTCCAGGGCCGTCCTACTCAGGGAGAAGGAGAACTTCGACTATCAGAACGTTCCGATAGACCTCGGCAAGCTTCTTTCAGGTGAGGTCGAGGACATCGTCCTCCGCAGGAACGACGTCCTTCTCGTTTCGGGAATCCATGACATCGAGGACAGGGGCACCCTGACCATAAACGGCTTCGTCGCCAATCCGGGCACCTTCCCGTTTGCCGAGAATACAACCATCGAAGACCTCGTGCTGCGTGCCGGCGGTCTGCTCGACGGAGCGTCCACCGCAAGGGTCGATGTCGCGAGAAGACTCTACGACCCTGCGACCATGGAGTCGTCCGACACTCTCGGCTTCTCGTTCAGCTTCTCCATGGCTGACGGGCTCGCCATGGGCGGAGGTGAGGACTTCGTCCTGGAGCCTTACGACGTGGTGTCAGTGCGCAGGAGTCCGGGATACCGCCCCCAGAGGTTCGTATCTCTCGAGGGACAGGTGCTTTTCCCCGGTGAATATGTGCTGCTCAGCGAGGGTGAGAGAATTTCCGACCTGATTGCGAGGGCCGGCGGCTTTACCGGAACTGCCTATCTCGACGGAGCGAGAATCGTGAGGCAGTACAGGGACAACGAGGTGCGCAGCGCCATCAACGAGTCAATCGAGAAGATTTCAGCCTCGGCCTTGCGCGATACGATGGAGGTCGAGATGGCAAGTGAATACGTGGTGAGCCTCGACCTCGCCCAGGCTATGGCGCACCCCGGCTCAGAAATGGACATGGTGCTTCAGGAGAACGACCGCATCATCGTTCCCGAATATGTCAACACCGTCCAGGTGATGGGAGAAGTGATGTTCCCCAACGCGGTGGTCTATACCCCCGGCAAGTCCCTCCGCTACTACATCAACGCCGCCGGAGGCTTCACGCAGAGCGCGAAAAAGTCGAAGGCTTACGTGATCTACATGAACGGAAGCGCCGCCAGGAGCGGACTTGGAAAGGACAAGGTTCATCCCGGCTGCACCATAGTGGTGCCCAAGCGTCCCGAACGCAGGCCCATGACCACTTCTGACGTGCTTGGTACGGCATCCATGGCGTCGTCACTTGTAAGCACCCTGACCGTGCTCGTCAATCTGCTGAAGTAAAGGCTACGCCTGATTCCTATACTCTCATTTATGGAAGAAAAAAAGAACATACGGCCTTCCGCACCGGTTCAGGAGGAGCAGTATGAGGAAATAGACCTTATGGAGCTTCTGAGAAAGCTCCTGAAGAACTGGAAAACCATTCTCAAGTGGTGCTGCGTGGCCGGCGTCATCGGTCTCGTGGTGGGCTTCAGCATACCCAAGGTGTACACGGTGTCGTCAAAACTGGCTCCGGAGATAGTCTCCCGCACCAATTCCTCGCTGTCGTCGCTGGCATCGATCGCCGGTGTCAACCTCAACAACATGTCGACATCCGACGCAGTATATCCCGAGCTGTATCCCGAGATAGTCAGCTCCACACCCTTCGTGGTGGAGCTTTTCTCCATCCCTGTCGAGATCGAGACCCGAAAGGAGGGTACGGTCCGCACAGACCTCTACACCTACCTGCTTGACTACACCCGCAGCCCCTGGTGGAGCGCGGTCTTCTCCGCACCCTTCAAGGCTCTCGGCTGGTTGATGGACCTTGTCAGAGGCGGTGACGAGGAGGAGGTCGAAGGCTATGCCTCTCTCGACCCCTACGCCCTCACGCCAGAGCAGGAGGCCATAGTCAAGGCGATACGCGAGAGCGTGAGCCTCCAGGTCGACAGCAAGAACTCCATGATAACCTTGGAGGTGTCCGCCCAGGACCCCGTGGTGGCCACCGACCTCTCCAAGGAGGTGATTTCCAGAATCGAGTCCTACGTGACCGACTACAGGACCGAGAAGTCTAGGAAGGACCTCGACTACTACGAGCAGCTCTATGAGGAGGCCCGCGAGGAATACTACGACGCCCAGCAGCGCTATGCGCGCTACGTCGACGCCAACCAGAACGTGGTGCTCAGAAGCGTGATGGCCGAGCAGGACAGGCTGAAGAACGAGATGGACCTCGCCTACAATCTGTACAACACCTGCGCCCAGCAGGTGCAGATGGCGAAGGCCAAGGTACAGCAGGAGACCCCCGTGTGCGTGGTTGTGGAGCCGCCCACTCTTCCCACCCAGCCTTCCAAGCCTTCTAAGATGCTCACTCTGGTGGCTTTCGTATTTCTGGGCGCCTGCCTCTCCGCAGTATGGGTGCTGTTCGGAAAGGACTGGGTGGCGGACCTGAGGTCAGGCCTCAAGACGGCGAAGACGGACGCCCCTGCAACAGTTGGGGAGAAATAGTCCGTGGAAGAGAACATACGCATCGAGGGCGCCAGAGTCAACAATCTTAAGAACCTCACATTGGAAATACCCCGTGGAAAGCTCGTCGTCGTGACGGGCATTTCCGGTTCGGGGAAGTCCTCCCTCGTATTCGACACCCTCTACGCCGAGGGACAGAGGCGTTTTTCGGAGAGCCTCTCGTCATACGCGCGCCAGTTCCTCGGCCGCATGACCAAACCCGACGTGGACTCGATAGAGGGCATTCCGCCCGCCATAGCCATAGAGCAGAAGGTGACCACCAGGAACCCGCGCTCCACGGTCGCCACCACCACGGAGATCTACGACTACCTGCGCCTCGTCTTCGCCAGGGTCGGCCATACTTTCTCGCCGGTTTCCGGCGAAGAGGTCCATAAGGACACGGTCGACGACGTGATGACTTGGCTGGAAGGCCGAAGCGGCACCTGCTACGTGTTGGCCGACCTCCGCTGGTCCGCGCGCGACGACAAGGTGGAGCTGATGCTGGGCCTCAAGGAAGACGGATACAACCGTCTCTATGCCGACGGGCAGCCGCGCCGTATCGACGAGGTGCTGCAGTCTGACGGCGACTATCCTGCCGACGCCTGGCTGCTGGTGGACCGCGTGCGCCTTCCGGAAAGCGGCGGGATGGACGCTGACACCCGCACCCGCCTGCTGTCGTCGGTCGCCGACGCATTCTCGCGGGGGAACGGTGACATGGCTGTGGCGGAGGAGGACGGCGGCCTCAGGCGGTTCTGCAGCCGTTTCGAACTCGACGGCATCGTGTTCCGCGAGCCCGACGAATATCTTTTCAGCTTCAATTCGCCGCTCGGCGCCTGTCCGGTCTGCGGAGGGCTCGGAAAGATCATAGACGTCAGCGAGGATCTGGTGATTCCCGACAAGACGAAGAGCATCTACGACGGAGCCATAGCCTGCTGGCGCGGCGAGAAGATGGGCTGGTTCAGGGACCATCTGATCAAGGTGGCCGACCGCTACGGCATCCCCGTCTTCGAACCCTGGTGCAACCTTTCCGAAGAGGTGAAGAAAACCATCTGGGACGGACATTCCGTCGAAGGCGACGAGGATTCCATAGTGGGAATCAAGGAATTCTTCGACTGGGTGGAGACCCAGCGCTACAAGATACAGTACAAGTACATGCTCAGCCGCTTCAGCGGCCGCACCGAATGCCGCGCCTGCGGGGGAAGCCGCCTGCGCAAGGAGGCCCTCTGGGTCCGCGTAGGCGGAAAGAACATCCACGAGCTGCTCTCGATGAACGTCGACGAGGCTCTGGCGTTTTTCCGCGACCTGCAGCTCAGCCCCTCTGAGAGGGAGGTGGCCGCCGAGCCTCTTGCCGAGATACTGTCGCGCCTGGAGTGCATCCGCGACGTCGGGCTGTCGTACCTGACGCTGAGCCGCGCCTGCAACACGCTTTCGGGCGGCGAGAGCCAGCGCATCAACCTGGTGACCGCGCTCGGCTCCAGCCTGGTGGGCTCGATGTACATACTCGACGAACCCAGCATCGGCCTGCATCCCCGCGATACGGAGAAGCTGATCGGGGTCCTGAGGCGCCTGCGCGACATAGGCAACACGGTGATAGTCGTCGAGCACGACGAGGAGATCATGCGCGCCGCCGACCTGCTGATCGACATGGGGCCGCTTGCAGGCCGCGCCGGAGGGGAGGTCGTCTTCTCCGGGAAACTCGGCGACAAGCTGCCGCCGGAAGCCGTGAAGAACTCCATAACCCTCCAGTATCTCTCCGGTGAGCGCGGCCGCTACCAAAGGGAGAAGCGCGGCTGGCAGTATTCCATAGTGGTGAAGGGCGCTATGGAGCACAACCTCAAGGACATAGACGTGCGCTTCCCGCTCGGGGTTCTCACAGTGGTCACCGGAGTCTCCGGTTCCGGAAAGTCTTCGCTGGTCGGCGACATACTCTACCCGGCCCTGTACCGGCATATCCATGACGCCGGCGACCGTCCGGGCACCTTCCGCGGACTGGGCGGCAACCTCGACCGCATCACCAGAGTGGAATACGTCGACCAGAACCCCATAGGACGCAGCTCCCGCTCCAACGCCGTCACCTACCTCAAGACCTACGACGACATACGCAAGCTGCTGGCCTCCCAGCAGTATGCCAAGATAAACGGCTTCGGCCCCAACTACTTCTCGTTCAACACCGACGGCGGACGCTGTCCGGAGTGCCAGGGCGAGGGAGTGGTGAGGATAGAGATGCAGTTCATGGCCGACGTGGAGATGGTCTGCGAGGCATGCGGCGGCAAGCGCTTCAAGCCGGAAGTCCTGGAGGTGCGCTACCGCGGAAAGAATATCGACGACATCCTCGGCATGAGCGTCGACGAGGCCATAGAGTTCTTCGCTGCAGGAACCGAGCCGGAGTCGCAGGCCGTGGCGTCCAAGCTGCAGCCGCTCAGGGACGTGGGTCTCGGCTATATCAAACTGGGGCAGAGCAGCTCCACGCTCTCCGGAGGCGAGAGCCAGCGCATCAAGCTCGCGTATTTCCTGTCGATAAGCAGGAATTCGGGCAAGCCCGAGAAAATCATGTTCATCTTCGACGAGCCCACCACCGGCCTGCATTTCTACGATGTCGAGAAGCTGCTCAGGGCATTCGATGTCCTGCTGGCTGCCGGACACAGCCTCGTGGTGGTGGAGCACAACCCCGACGTGATCAGGTCGGCTGACTGGGTCCTGGACCTCGGACCCGACGCGGGAGACGCCGGAGGCGAACTTGTTTTCGAAGGAACGCCGGAAAATTTGAAAAAAACTGATACCTTTACGGCAAAATACATTTGATGAAGAGAATAGCCGCTATTACCATGGTCAGAAACGATGATTTCTTTCTGAGCAAGTGGGTCGGATACTACGGCCGCCAGATCGGGAAGGAGAATCTTCACGTGATTTTCGACGGACTGGACCAGAAGGTCCCTGAGTTCTGCGACGGGGTCAACGTGGAGCGGGTCGAGCATGTGAAAGGCAACGTCCATGAGGCCGACAGGGGAAGGATAGACCTGATCTCGCAGCGCGCTGCCCGGCTTTTCGACCGCTACGACATGGTGATAGGCACCGACGTCGACGAATTCCTTGTCGTCGACCCTCTGCTGGGACAGACTCTCGCCCAGTTCCTCTCGGGCGTGACGACCGGACTCCCTTCGATTTCCGGACTCGGCGTGGACGTGGGGCAGAAGATAGGGGAGGAGGCGGACATCGACGCCTCGCGCCCGTTCCTGAGCCAGCGGAGCTATGCCAAGCTCTCCACCCGCTATAGCAAGGCCAGCGTGCTGCTGCGCCCGGTGGCCTGGGGCTCTGGCTTCCACAGGACGCGCAGAGGCAATTTCCATATTGTCAAGGATCTGTATCTCTTTCATTTCGGCTGTGTGGACCTCGCCCGCATCCGGGCCAGGATGGATGACGGCGAGCTCGCGGCCGCCGGATGGACCCGGCATCTGCGCAAGCGTGCCGGTACCATCTTCCTTGTCAGCAACTCCAGAGCCCTCGACTGGGACGAGACCGTGGACAGGGCCAGGAAGATACAGAATCTGGTGCGTCCGCCCTATGCCTGGAACAAGCCCGCGATGTTCGAGGCCAGGATTGTGGTGCGCATCCCGCGCAGATTCGCTGAAATCGTCTGAATTAAATAGCGTATGAAGAAGCTTCTCGTTATTCTGCACGTATATTATCCGGATCAGGTGGGATATTTCGTACGCAAGCTGGCGAACATAAACGGCTGCGACTGGGATCTGGTCGTGACTTCTCCTGGAATGGACGCGGAATCTCGCCGTATCCTCATGCAGCTGAAGCCCGACGCACGCTTCTTGTCTGTCGAGAACATAGGCTACGACGTATGGCCTTTCATCAAGGTGATCAAGGAGACCGACCTTGCCGCCTACGACTATGTGCTCAAGCTCCACACCAAGGGCAGCTTAGATGGGGAGTACATCAACGGCCTTAACTTGAAGGGGTACAGATGGAGGAATCTTCTCGTAGACGCGCTGCTCAAAAGTCCGAGGCGTTTCTGGAAGTGTCTGGACTATTTCGACAATAACCCCGAGGTCGGGATGATATACAGCTACGAGCTGAGCATGGATCTGCGTGACTGGCGCCTGCCCGAGAACACCACTATGCTTGAGTCCGAAGTGCGGAGGATAGGTATGGTGAGAGACTATTCCGGCGATCTATTCTGCGCCGGGACCATGTTCATCGTCAGGGCGGCCGCATTGAGCAGGATACAGAGGCTCCAACTCGATGATACCATGTGGGGGGCTCATTTCGCCTCACACTCCACCGCTTCGCTCGCCCATGTCTACGAGAGACTGATGGCCATCATGGTCAAGGACGCCGGATATGAGATGCGAGGCTTCATGGCAGGACGTTTCAGCGCTTTCTCCGTTTATCTCCATAAGGAGGTGGTGCCGGTACTGGAGCTCCTCTTCAGCATAGATACAGATGCGAATCGCAGGAAGTACGTTATGGTCTTGGGAAATAAATTCTATCTGCACGATGATGCCGGGAAGATTCAGGACTAAGGCTGCGATAGTGCTCAAAGGCCATGTGCTGAACTGGCCCTGGCGCCCGCGTCTGGAAAGGCGCAGGGTCAGGGGAGAGGTGACGCGCGACGCCGTGTGCTCCTATCTCGGACGCTACGTTCCGGAGTTTCTCGAAATGCCCTTCGTGAAAGCTTCCGCCCCGGACGGAGACGCCGGCGATTCCGGTAAGATCTTCAGCGTGTGGCTGCAGGGCGAGGCTGAGGCTCCGGAGATAGTGAAGGCCTGCTGGCGCAGCATAAGGGCCAATTCCTCCCGCGAGCTCGTGGTTCTCGACTCCTCCAGCCTCCCCGACTGGATAGAACTCCCCGGACATGTGACCGACAAGTGGAGGAGGGGACTGATCCGGCCCGCCCATTTCACCGACATCTGCCGCGTCGCCCTCCTGCACAGGTATGGCGGGTATTGGATGGACGCTACCGATTTCCTGCCGGCGGAACTGCCGGAATGGATGGACAGGCAGGATTTCTTCGTGTACATGTCGGGCGAAAGGCAGCGCGGCTGGTATTCCTTCATACAGAACTGCTTCATCCGCGGACGCAGGGGGAATTACCTCCTCGCTCTCTGGTTGAACGCGATGGAGGTGTACTGGGAGCACGAGAACTCCGCCATAGACTATTTCGTGCATCAGCTGCTGTTCAGGAAGGCGGTCGAAAGCGACCCCGAGGCCGGCAGGTTCTTCGCCGCCATGCCCAGGGTCGTGCAGGACCCCACCCATACCGTATGGTTCGAGAATGCGTCCAGGCCGTTCGATCCCGAACTGTTCCGCACGCTGACTTCCGCAGCTGCCTTCCAGAAGACTGAATACAAGTCGTCGGACGCGAGCGCTCCGGTGCCCGGAAGTTTCGCCGACGCGCTGATGAAGATGTATCTTTGAGCATGCCCGGCAGACTTTTCATATTCGCTGCCTACGACGCCGGCGCCAGAGTCGGCGCGTCGCTGCTCTGGTATCTGCGGAGTCTCGCCGCCTGCGGCGACGTCGTGCTCGAGGCGGACACTGATTTCAGCGCCGGAGAATTGGAAAAACTCGGCGGGTTCTGCCTGCACGCGGGCGCCGCCGCCCATGGCGAATATGATTTCGGTTCGTACAAGAGAGCCTGGCAGTGGGCCCGGGAGAATCTGGGCACTGACGCCTACGACTTCGTGTATCTGGTGAATGATTCGGTTTTCGGTCCGCTGCGCGAACTGGAGCCCTGCCTTGAGAGGATGGAGGGTCTGGGCTGCTCGGCTTTCGGGCTCGTGATGCACCCGAGCGGACATTCGCCCCATCTGCAGTCCTGGTTCATGGGCTTCGGCCGTGAAGTCTCCGGCGCAGCCTGGTTCGACGCCTTTCTGTCTTCGGTGGAGAGGCAGGAGAGCAAGGAGGCGGTGTGCGAGAAGTACGAGAACGGGCTTACGAGGCTGTTGACGGCCCATGGCGTGGGTTTCAAGGGCCTGTTCAACCTGCCGGGGAAGAGCGTGTACAACTCGCCGCTCCGCCTATATCGCCGCGGTTTGCCCTTCGTCAAGAAGTCCTCGTTCTCCCGCCATGCCGGATGCCTGGGCCGCCAGCTCAGGCTGGTGCTTGATTCTCTGCCCGCTCCCTGCCGGGATGCGGTTCTCTCCGACGCCGTGAGGCTCTACGGCGCGGACTATGTGGATTCCCTGCTTGCTGCGGGCTGTTTTACGGTGGTTTGCCGCTATTTCAGCTATCTTGCTTCGAAGCTGCGCGGCCGCAGCGCCTGAGCTTCTTCTCCAGTTTTCGGGAGAAAGGCTTCATGAAGCGCTCATTCCAAGCCTCCGCCTGGCGGGCGTCCGCCCGTTTCTCGTACAGCTGCACTGCTGCCGTTATCGCAACCCTTAGGCTGCGTATCCTGTACTGCTGGGAGGAAGACGAGATGTAGCTCATCTTGTTGGGATAGTAGTAGTAGAGCGGCAGGTTGAGTATGGTCGCGGAGCGCACGTTGAGAAGGACTTCGCCCCACCACGGGAAATCTTCGTAGATGATGCCGGGTATGAATCTGATATTTTTCACGGCATCGCTGCGGTAGAGGCAGCGCCAGGGCTGGCAGTGCTTCACCGCCCAGCGGCTGTCGCCTCCGGGAACCTTCCCGTCGGACATTTCCGTGACCCAGCTGAAGAGGTCGTCGGTGAGGAGCCCCTCGGTGTCGGACGGAGCGAATTCGGGAAATCTGACTTTCGCCTGGTCTCCGAGTCCGAGGGCGTGACGTATGATCAGCCTGGTCCGGTATTTCCTGTCGTAGGTGTAGGCTACCAGGTCGGAGCCGTCGCGCCTCGCGGCGGCGGTGGTGATCTCCAGGGCTCTGGGATGCAGGAAGTCGTCGCTGTCGACGAAGGTCAGGTATTCTCCGCCTATGAGGCCGAGAGCCAGGTTGCGGGCCTCGGAAACGCCTCCGTTGGCCTTGTGGACGACCCTGATGCGGGGGTCGGCGGCGGCATAGGAGTCGAGCAGCGGGCCGCTTCCGTCGGTGCTGCCGTCGTCCACGCATACGGCTTCCCAGTCCTCGAAGCTCTGCGCCCGGAGGCTGTCCAGACATCTGCCGAGGAACTTTTCGGTGTTGTAGACCGGGATTATGACTGAAACCGTCGCCATACTGTGTAAAGATACGCACTGGATTCCATTTTCCAAAACCCCGTTGCCTCGACTCCGTGCCTTCAGGCTTTCATTCCGTCGGTCGGGCACCCTGTGCCGTAGGCCTTTCGACGGAGATGCGGCTCTGACAATCCTCCTGGCTGAAGACTTCGAGTTCGACAAGCAGTCTTGCGCCTCTGCCGAAAGGTGGCAGCGGAATCTCGAAACTGCAGACTCTGCCGAATATCTCGCATTCGAATTCAAGTACGGTCCTCGAGCTGCCCAGGCTCGACTCGGGCGTCTCGTTCGGGTAGCAGTAAAGGGTTGTTCCGGGGTTCTGCGTGAGCATTCCGATGTCGTAGGGAAGGTCCGTCCACTCTCCGCGGTCCTGTATCTCGGTGGGGAAGAAGTCGCTGTCCTGCATCACACCGGCGTATCCGCTGATTCCGGTAAGCCGCACCCTGGGGTTCTCGACGAGTTCGTAGTTCTCGTCGAGGCAGTTGGCAACGGACTCGATCACGACCTCGCACAGCAACGGCACCAGGCTGATTTCTCCCATGTTTCCCCTGGTCCGGCATTCTCCGCTCATGACCGGGGCCTCGCAGTTCTCATCGCTGAAGTCGTAGCCGAATTCCGACAGGGAGTCGTAGCGGCCGAGGGCGACCGGGCTTAGCGCCTTGCCGCAGTTGGCAACCGCCGCCACGAGCTTCTCCCCTTCGGTGGTCACCACCTCCACGGTTTCGGTGAATTCGTCGAGTCGCAGCAGCTGCTCCAGCTCCCGGATGCCGTCGCTCTTGTATATGAGTATCTGGACGTCCTCCACCGCGTAGCGGCTGGAATTCTGCAGATGCAGCACCGTGAGGGTGGAGTCCACGATTTCCGGCTCCTCACCTCCATCGGGGACGGGGGAGGGGGCCTTGCGGCAGGATATGTCTAAAAAAGCCGGCAGCGCAATAAGCAAGCTGTAAAGTAGTAGGTTAAAGAAGATGTTCCGGCGCTTGGACAGATGGTCCATCCGCTGGGTCCGGTTGGGAATCGACTGCCGGCTTCCGTTTGTTCTGAAGTCTCTCATGGTCATTCTGAAGTCTTTCTTGGCGCAAATGTAGAGAGGCTCCGCGGCAATCCGAGCGTTTCATAAAAAACATTTCCGTCTTATTGCTTTTTCTTTACTTAGATGTATCTTTTTAAGTTCTGAAGTTTATCATCAGCTGCAGTACCATGCCTTCCGGGAGGTTCCGCTACGCTCCATCGATGCTTCTGTTCAGAAGCATCGCCCGCTCACAGCCGCGGGCGGCTAGCCTCCCGGAAGGCACAGTACTGCGCTGATATTCATAGATTCAGTATATAAAAAAGGAAAGACGGCCGAGATGACCGTCTTTCCTTGAAGTATGTCCGCGGCGGAATCAGGCGCCGAAGTTGTCGTAGAGGATGTTCTCCGTGGGAACTCCGAGAGAATCGAGCAGATTGTTCACGGAAGCCACCATCATCGGAGGACCGCACATGAAGTACTTGATGTCCTCGGGAGTCTCGTGATTCTTGAGATAGGTCTCGTACATCACGTTGTGGACGAATCCCGGAGTGTACTCCACGCCGGCGGCGTCGGCCGCAGGGTCGGGACGGTCGAGGGCGAGATGGAACTTGAAGTTCGGGAACTCCTTCTCCAGCTCGGCGAAGTCCTCGAGGTAGAAGGCCTCCACGAGGGCGCGGGCGCCGTAGAAGAAGCTGACCTTGCGTCTGGTCTTGAGGGTCTTGAACAGCTGCATGATGTGGCTGCGGAGAGGAGCCATTCCGGCGCCACCGCCCACGAAGATGTACTCGATGTTGTCGGGATCGTTCTCAGGCAGCAGGAACTCGCCGTAAGGGCCGCTGATCATCACCTTGTCGCCGGGCTTGCGGGTGAACACGTAGGTCGAACCGACGCCGGGGTTCACAGGCAGAAGCTTGGGGCCCTGCTCCTTCGGCACGCTGCGGTCGAAAGGAGGGGTGGCGATACGCACGTTGAGCTTGATGATGCCCTTCTCTCCAGGGTAGGAAGCCATTGAATAGGCCCTGACGGTAGGCTCGGGATTATTACCTTCGAGATTGAAGAATCCGTACTTGTCCCAGTCCTTCCTGTACTCGGGCTCGACTTCGATATCCTTGAAGCTGAGGTGGTACTCGGGGATGTCTATCTGGATGTACTCGCCGCTCTTGAACTCGAGATGCTCTCCTTCGGGAAGCTTGACCACGAACTCCTTGATGAAGGTGGCCACGTTCTTGTTGGAGATGACCTCGCATTCAAGCTTCTTCACTGACAGGGCGGACTCGGCAACCTGGATCTTGAGGTCGTTCTTGACCTTGACCTGGCAGCCCAGACGCCAGCCTTCCTTGATCTGCTTGCGGTTGAAGAAGCCGGTCTCGGTGGGGAGAATCTCTCCGCCGCCCTCGAACACCTGCACCTTGCACTGACCGCAGTTGGCCTTTCCGCCACAGGCTGAGGGGAGGAAGATCTTCTCGTTCGCGAGAGTGGTCATAAGGCTGTTGCCGGGGTTCACTTCGAGAACCTTCTTACCGTTGTTGATGTCTATCTTGATGGAGCCCTTGGGGGTTACGGCGTTCTTTACTGCAAGAAGCGCAACCACGAGGAGCAGTGTTACAATCAGAATTATCGCTATGGCTGAAATGACTGTTGCACTCATATCTCTTTCCTCCTTCTAAAGTTGAATTCCCATGAAAATCATGAATGCAAGGCCCATCATACCAACGGTGATGAAGGTCACGCCTATGCCCTTGAGGGGCTTGGGCACGTTGCAGTAGCTCATCTTCTCGCGGATTGCGGCGAGGCAGACGATGGCAAGGTACCAGCCTATACCCGAACCGAGGGCGTACACGATGGATTCGCCCCAGTTCACGAAATCCCTCTGCTGCATGAAGAGCGAGCCGCCGAGAATCGCGCAGTTAACGGCGATCAGGGGCAGGAAGATTCCGAGGGAGGCGTACAGGTTGGGAAGGAACCTCTCGACTATCATCTCCACGAGCTGGGTGAACGCGGCCACCACGGCGATGAAGATGATCAGGGCGAGGAAGCTGAGGTCAACGTCGGCGAACTGAGGGCCGAGCCATGAGAGGGCTCCGGGAGTCAGCACGTACTTGTTGAGCAGATAGTTGATCGGCAGGGTGAAAGCCAGCACGAAAATCACAGCGAGGCCGAGGCCGTGGGCTGTCTTGACATTCTTCGATACCGCCAGGTATGAGCACATACCCAGGAAGTACGAGAATATCATGTTGTCAATGAAGATTGACTTTACGAACAAACTAAGATATTCCATAGGGCTTCGCTGTTATTTTTCCTGAAGGTCCTTGAATACTGCCCTGTGCACCCAGATCACGCATCCGAGAAGGATCAGCGCGAAGGGAGGAAGGATCACGAGTCCGTTGGGCTCGTAGCCGGCAGGAAGAACCTGCATTCCGAACAGGGTGCCGCTTCCGAAGAGTTCGCGGAAGAAGGCGACTATCACGAGTATGAGGCCGTAGCCCACGCCGTTGGCGAGACCGTCAAGCAGTGAGGGGATGGGCTTGTTGCCGAGGGCGAAGGCCTCGATGCGGCCCATCACTATACAGTTGGTGATGATCAGGCCGATGTAGACCGAGAGCTGCTTCTCCACGGGGTACATGTAGGCTTTCAGCACCTGGTCGACCAGGTTCACCATCATCGCCACCACCACGAGCTGCACGATGATGCGCACGCGGTTGGGGATCGTGTTCCTTATGAGGGAACATACGAGGCTTGACAATCCTGTCACGATGGTCACCGAGATGGCCATCACGCAGGCTCCGTTGAGCTGCACGGTAACTGCGAGCGAAGAGCAGATACCGAGAATCAGCACGGCAATCGGGTTGTCCCTGAATATGGGATTTATGATTGTTTCTTTAAGTTTGCTGTTCATGGCTTATTCCTCCGTTACTGTTGAGGCCTCCGTGCCGGCGGTTGCTGCTGCAGCGGCCTTGAGATAATTGACGTATGCTCCGATCCAGAGGTCCATTCCGGCGTCGAGTCCGCGGCAGGTCATGGTCGAGCCGCTGATCGCGTCAACCGCATGGTTGTTGCCCTCGGGCACTCCGCCCTTCAGGATGTCGAAGGGGTTCTCCGCATTGTCGAGATCGAATGACTTGCCGATGAACTGGGCCTGGAACTCGGGGTCGTCCTTGATCTTGGAGCCGAGGCCGGGGGTCTCGCCGCTGTGGTCGAAGTATACTCCGAGGATGGTGCAGTAGTCGGTGTCAAGGGCGATGTAGCCCCAGACGGGTCCCCAGAGTCCGGCTCCGTAGATGGGGATCACGGTCGCTCCGGTCTTGAACTTGTAGACGGGGAGGGTGGCGTCGCCGTGGTTCTTGATGGCCACGTCCTGAGGCTTGAAGTTGTCCACGAGCTCGATGTTGTCCTTGTCGGTCTTGAGGTCTCCGACCTTGTTGCCGGCGAGGTCGACGGTGAAGGCCTCCTCGATGTTCTCGGAATACCTCACGAGCACGTTGTCGTTGCCGATCTCCTGGAACTCGTCCATGGTGCCGAGTCCGGCGGCCACCATCATCTGGGACAGGGTCTCAGCCTTGATGTTGGCTGTCTGCATGGGCTTGAAGGCCATAGCGGCGACAGCGAGCACGGCAGCCACAATAACGACTATGACAGCCGAATATATTATGGTGTAAACGTTACTGTTCGTATTCATGGCTTATGCTGCTTTAAGTTTCTTGGCCTTGCGTGAAAGGTGTGAGTTGATGACCAGGTGGTCGATCAGAGGTGCGAAAGTGTTGGCGAGCAGGATCGCGAGCATCATTCCCTCGACGTAGCCGGGGTTGAAGAGCCTTACCATGAGGCAGAGCGCTCCGATCAGGATACCGTAGATCCACTTGCCGGTCTCGGTCTGGGCTGAGGTCACGGGGTCGGTGGCCATGAAGACCGCGCCGAACGCGAAGCCGCCGTAGAGCAGCTGCATGTAGCAGGGCATCTTGCTGATGCCGGCGAGGTCGCCGATGAAGCCTATCGCGAGAGCGCCGATCACGGTGCCGGCCATTACCTTCCAGCTTGCAACTCCGGTCCAGATCAGGATGATCGCGCCGATGAGGATGGCGATGACCGAAGTCTCTCCGACTGAGCCGGGAACGGTTCCGATGAAGAGATCCCAGAAGCCGGTGCCGTACTGTGCGGGAGCGCCGTCAAGAGCGAGAGGGGTGGCTCCGGTGAAACCGTCGATCACGGTGTCGGTCTTCCTGAGGCTGATCCAGCACTCCGAACCCGACATGTAGCTCGGGTAGGAGAAGAACAGGAAGGCGCGGGTGAGCAGCGCGGGGTTCCAGATGTTCATTCCGGTGCCTCCGAACACTTCCTTGCCGAAGATCACCGCGAAGGCTACCGCGAGTGCGAGCATCCAGAGAGGGATGTCGGCGGGAACGATGAGGGGGATGAAGAAGCCTGACACGAGGAAGCCCTCGCTGACCTCCTCACCGCGGATCTGGCTGGCAGCGAACTCGATGCCGAGACCCACCACGTAGGATACCACATAGAGGGGGAGCACCTTGAGGAAGCCGTACCAGAAATTACCGAGGATATTGAGTCCGGTGTCGCCGATAGCGAGGCTGTGCTGGTAGCCCACGTTCCACATTCCGAACAGGGCTGCCGGGGCGGCTGCTATCAGAACAATGATGAGAATACGCTTGAGGTCGATGGCATCGCGCACATGGGAGCCCTTGCGGGTCACCGTGCCGGGGACGCGGAGGAAAGTCTCAAAAGCGTCCACAGTGGAGTGCAGCCAGTGCAGCTTGCCGCCTTTTTCAAAAATCTTGTTCATACTTTTAAGCCATTTCCTTGAGCATCAGGTCGATGCCGTTTGCTATGATTTCCTGGATATTGTTCTTGCTGGGGTCGACGAACTCGCAGAGGGCGAGGTCTTCGGGCAGCACCTCATAGATTCCGAACTGCTCCATCTTCTCGATCTCTCCCGCAAGACAGGCCTTGGTCAGGTAGATGGGGTAGATGTCCATGGGAAGCACCTTGGCGTAGTAGCCGTCGTTCATCAGGAACGCGCGCACGCCGCCGTGGAGGTTGGTGTCCATGTCGTACTTCCTGCCGGGGGTGAGCCATGAGAAGTAGCTGTGGTCGGTGCTGAACTGCTTCCAGCGCAGGGGGCGCAGCCAGCCGAGGAGCTCCCTTTCGGTTCCCTCGTGCAGCAGGGTCACCTGGTTGTGGAAGAATCCGAGGTAGCCGTCGACGCCTTCGTTGCTTCCGGTGAGCACGTTACCGCTCACGAAGCGGTCGGTCGAGGCGTCGTTGCCGTAGAATCCGGCAAGCTCCTTCATCGGCATTCCGGGAAGGGCCTCGACGTATGAGGGCTCGATGGCCATGGGGCCGGTGACCGCCACCTTGCGGCGCACGTCATAGCAGCCCTTGGTGAATAGTTTTCCGATCGCTGCAAGTCCGAGCAGGGAGACGGTCCATACGGTGTCGCCCTTGCAGATGGGCTTGATGTGGCTGATCTGCACGCCAACGTTGCCGGCGGGATGCTTGCCCTTGAAGTAGTGGGCGTGCACGCCGGTGAGCTTCCTGAGCGCGGAAGCGGGGTCGGAGTCCGCGTCGTAGGATACGTGCACCTCTCCGTCGGTGAGCTTTGCGAGCGCGTTGACCGCAGCCTGGATGTTCTTCACCTCGTCGGCGAAGCAGAAATCGCTGTCCGGGGCGAGCGGTGCCGAGTCGAAAGCCGATACGTAGATCGCCGAGGGCCTGATCTCGGGATTCGCGACGATTCCATAGGGGCGCTGGATGATCCAGGGCCAGAGACCGCTTTCGAGCAGCGCGGCCTTGACTTGTCCGGCATCCATGGCGGCGGGGTCCTTCACTCCGAAGTCGACGCACTTGTTCTTGCCGTCTGATTCGATGAGGACTGCCAGCAGCTTGCGCTTCTCACCCCTGACGAGCGCCTTCACGGTTCCGCTTACGGGCGACGTGAGGAGGATGTCGGGGTTCTTTTTGTCTGCAATGACGGGAGAACCACAAAGCACAGCGTCTCCTTCCTTGACCAGAAGTCTGGGAAGAAGACCCTTGAAGTCGGTCGGACGGACCGCCGTAATGCCCGGTGCAATCGCCTTTGAGACACGAAGTTCTGCTTCTCCGCTGATGGGGATGTTCAGACCTTTTTTCAAAACGATGTTCTGTGACATTGAGTATGACTTATTTTAGGATATGCAAAATGCGCTGCGAAGATAGCCATTTTTTTCGTAATTTCGTGCCCCTATGGAGGAGAAAGTTAACGTAGTACTGGAGGGGCTGAACGAGGAGCAGAAGAATGCCGTCAGCTGCACCCGGGGGCCCGTGCTCATAGTGGCCGGCGCCGGTTCTGGAAAGACAAGGGTCCTGACGAGCAGAATAGCGCTTCTGCTCGCCGAAGAGACGGATCCGACGAGGATACTCGCGCTGACCTTCACCAAGAAGGCGGCCGGCGAGATGAAGGAGAGGATAGCGGCGATGGTCGGTGACAGGTCGGCCAGACGCCTGGTCATGGGCACCTTCCATGCGGTGTTCGTGCGTTTCCTGCGGGAATACGCGGCCTCGCTCGGCTACCCGGAGCGTTTCGTGATCTACGACACCTCCGACTCGCAGAGCGCCATGAAGACCTGCATCAAGGAGCTCGGCCTCGACGACAAGGTCTACAAGCCCCGCGAGGTGCTCTCCCGCATCTCCATGGCCAAGAACAACCTGATCACCGTGAACGGCTACCGCAACAGCCGCGAGCTGCAGACGGCCGACTACCATGCCCGCAGGCCACGCCTGTGCGACCTCTACGAACTCTACCAGAAGAAGCTCAAGGAGTCCGGGGTCATGGACTTCGACGACATACTGCTGAACATGAACTACCTGCTGCGCGACAATCCCGAGGCGCTGCGGGCGATTTCGGAGCGCTTCCTCTACATAATGGTGGACGAGTACCAGGACACCAACTACTCCCAGTACCTGATACTCAAGAAGCTGGCCTCCGCGCACCGCAACATCTGCGTGGTCGGCGACGACAGCCAGTCGATCTACGCCTTCCGCGGCGCCAAGATTGAGAACATACTGAATTTCCGCAAAGATTACCCCGACTGCCACATATTCCGGCTGGAGAGGAACTACCGCTCCACCTCGACCATAGTCGACGCAGCCAACACGCTCATCGCCCACAACGCAGGCCGCATCCCGAAGGAATGCTACGCGGTGGGGGAGGAAGGCGAGAAGATCAGGCTGCTGAAGGCCTACACCGAGCAGGAGGAGGCGGTGGGCATAGTCTCCGACATCATCGCGAGGGTGCGCTCCGACCACGCCCAGTACCGCGACTTCGCCGTGCTCTACCGCACCAACTCCCAGTCGCGCGCCGTCGAGGAGCAGCTGCGCCGCCGCAACATACCCTACATGATCTATTCGGGCAACTCCTTCTTCGAGCGCGCCGAAGTCAAGGACATGATGAGCTATTTCCGGCTCTGCATCAACCCGGAGGACAACGAGGCCTTCCGCCGCGTGGTCAACAAGCCCGCCCGCGGAATCGGCGGGGTCACTCTGAACGCCGTGGAGGAAGCCGCCCGCGAGAAGGGGCTGTCGCTGTTCCGCGCCGCGCAGGAGGTGCCCAAGGTGAAGCCGTTCTGCGACATGATCTCGCGTCTCTCCGCCCAGGTGGCGTTCACCGACGCCCACGACATGGCGGTGCGCATCGCCGAGGAGTCCGGCCTCTACGCCTCATACAAGCTCGACACCTCGATCGAGGGCCTCTCGCGCATCGCGAACCTCGACGAACTGCTGAACTCTGTCGCGGTCTTCGTGGAGGAGCGGCAGGAGGAGGCCATGGACGCCGACGAGCTGCAGGAGCCCGGAGCCGCGATGCCCGTGTTCACCCTCGACGACTATGTGGAGAACGTCTCGCTGCTGAGCAACGTGGACGTGAGCTCCGACGAGAACGACGACAACAAGGTCGCGCTGATGACGGTGCATTCCGCCAAGGGGCTCGAGTTCCCCTACGTGTTCGTGGCCGGAATGGAGGAGAACCTCTTCCCGAGCATGTCGATGACCTCGTCGGCCAACGACGTGGAGGAGGAGCGCCGGCTGTTCTATGTGGCGATGACCCGCGCGAAGAAGGCCGTGGTCCTCTCCTTCGCCGGCACCCGCATGCGCAACGGCAAGCACGAGTCCAACGCTCCCTCGCGCTTCCTCCGGGAGATCGACCCGAGCTATATCGAGAACCCGCTTCCCGACAGGGAATTCGACAATAGCGGAGTGGTCCACGAATGGGGCGGTTTCGGCTCCAGGTTCAGGGGCGGGCGGCTGGATAGTTTCAGCAATTACGGCCGTTCAGGCGCTGTCACCTACGAGAAGCGCGGCTCCCGTGCCGGTGTTGCCAGTGTCGCTGCGGATTCCCGCGGCAGTGTTGCTGCGGCCTTCAAATCCGCAGCAACAAGAACAGCAGCAGGTTCGGCCGCAGCAACAGCGACAAACTCAGGCCGCCCCGCCGTACCGCCGGTCATCGACCCCGACTTCAAGGCCGTCCCGATGACCGAACTCCGCCAGGGCGAGCGCGTCGAGCACATCCGCTTCGGCGCCGGCGAAATCCTTGAACTCACCGGCCGCTATCCCGACATGAAGGCCCGCATCCGCTTCGACGGCCACGGCGAGAAGCTCCTCCTTCTCAAATACGCCAAGCTCCGCCACTGCAAATAGCCGCCCGCACTCGCCCCGCAGCCCCGCAGCGGCAACAATGAGCAGCGGCACGGTTCTGCCGCCCGCGGGAGCCTACAGCTCGCTGAAGACCAGCTTGGTGATGAAGGCCTGGTGGTCGCCGACGCGGCCCTCGATGATGTGGGCGCCGTCAGTTTCGGCGTGGTAGAGTTCTACGGTCTCGCCGGGACGCACCTCCTTGTTGAAGTTGATGAAATGCTCCTTGAGCCAGGAGTTGTAGATGAGCTCGGGCGGCAGGGCGTCCATGGCCCAGACGGTGTATTTCACGTTGTTTGCGTGCTTGTTGAAGTCCACGTCGGACCACTGCACCTTATGGGTGCCAATCAGCGAGATTTCGCCGCTCTTCGGCATCAGGATCTTCGGGCTGGGCTCTTCGATCGCGCTGTCGGTGCTCTGGGGCTCGCGGTTGATGATCTCCCAGACGCCCTGGTCCCTGGAGAGCATGCGCGTCTTCATGTCCATGACTATCCACGAGCTCGTCGAGTTCACGGCAGGTGCGCCGTCGGCGCCGCAGAGCTGGTAGTCACGCAGGAAGTTCACCCCGCGTATGCCCTTGTGCCAGGAGGACATGGACACCTTCTCGTTGAACTTCACCGGGCGCAGGAACTGAGTGTGCATCCTGGCCACCACCCACACGCATCCGAGGGGTCTCAGAGTGGGGTCGCCGAGGTTGATCTCGGCGGCGGCGTCGGTGGCGATGTCCTGGGCGCAGTCGAGGAAGGCGGCGGGGCGCAGGTTATGGTTGTAGTCGGTCATGTAGCACTTCACGTTGAAGTGCATCGTATATTTGTTGTTCATTTGCAGTCGTATTGAATGGGGTTGGTGTTGATGGAGGTCCGGATGACCTCAAGTTCCGGGAAGGCGGCGCCGATGAGCTCCGCCAGCAGGTTCATGGTGAACTGTTCGCTCTGGTAGTGGCCCAGCTCGGCGAGCAGCACGCCCTTGTTTTCGAAATAGTCGTGGTAGTGGAATTCGCCGCAGACGAAGCAGTCGGCTCCGGCGGCTATCGCGTCTGGCAGCAGGAAGGCTCCGGCCCCTCCGCAGAGGGCTACGCGGCTCACGCTGCGTCCGTCGGCCGGCGAGTGCATCAGGCAGCTGACGCCGAACTTTTCCTTCAGTGCTGCGAAGAAGTCTGCGGCGGACACCGGGGAGGGGAGCTCGCCGACCAGTCCCGAGCCGGAAAGGCCGTCGGGCCTGGGGGAGAGCCAGCGCAGGCCGGTGAGTCCGATCAGCGATGCTATCCGGTGGTTCACGCCTCCCGGGGCGTTGTCAAGGCTGGTGTGCGCCGAATATATGGCGATGCCGGCGCGGATGGCAGCGACTGCGCAGCGCTGCTGGTAGGTGGCGTCGCTGACCTGTTTCAGCGCATGGAAGAGCAGCGGGTGGTGGGAGACGATGAGCCCGCATCCGAGCGACGCGGCCTCCTGCACCACCGCCTCGGTCACGTCGAGGCATACGAGCACCTTCCCGACCTCCGCCGACGGGAAACCCGCCTGCAGGCCGGAATTGTCGAAGTCGTCCTGGAAATTCAGCGGGGCGGTCTTCTCGATCGCCGCCGCGATGTCCTGCACCCTTGCCATCTATGCGAGCAGTTTCCTGACTATCGTGGAGATGGTCTTTCCGTCGGCGAGTCCCGCGAGCTGCTTTGTCGCCACGCCCATCACCTTGCCCATGTCGGCGGGGGAGGATGCGCCCGTGGCGGCTATTATCTCCTTAAGCTTCTCCTCGACCTCGGCCTCGCTGAGCTGCCGGGGAAGATATTCCTCCAGCACCGCGGCCTCCGCCAGCTCGTTCTCCGCGAGTTCCGGCCTTCCGGCGGCGGTGTACTGCTCCGCGGACTCCCTGCGCTGCTTGGCAAGCTTCATTATCATCTTCACCACGTCGGCGTCCTCGAGGCTCTCCTTCGCGCCCTCGGCGGTCTTCGCGAGCAGAATCGCCGACTTTATCGAGCGCACCGCGTTCATCCTTACCTGGTCATGAGCCTTCATAGCGGCCATGATATCCTTCTGAATCTGTTGTTCTAGTGGCATGACATTAAATTTTACGTGTCAAATATACTAAATCCGTTCCAACATTTTTCTATATTTGGCCTGACGGCCATATATACTGTTGCGCCTCGGCAATCACAAGTAAACTTGCATTGCACTCGGCTTCTGCGTATATTTGTCAAGATGTCCGAACTTGACACCAATATCCAGTACCTCGCCGGGGTCGGTCCCAAAAGGGCCGAACTCCTGAAGCGTGAACTGGGTGTCGAGACGCTCTACGACCTGATCCAGCTCTACCCCCACCGCTACGTGGACCGCAGCGGAATCACCCTGATCGCCGACGCGCGGCCCGATACCGCCTGGCTCCAGATACGTGCCAGGGTGGTCAGCCGCACCCTCTACGGCCCCTCCGGCAGCATCGTGTCGCAGGATACCAGCCCCATCCACTTCGGTGCCTGCAGGCGAATGTCCGTGATCGTCGACGACGGCAGCGGCACCATGGAGCTGGTCTTCTTCAAGGGCATCAAGTGGAACTACGGCCGCCTCGCACCCGGAAATGTGTTCGTGTTCTTCGGGAAGCCGCAGGAGTTCAACGGCCGCCTCAATATGGTGCATCCAGAGGTGGACGCGCCTGCTGAGGGGCACGTGACCCAGTCGTCGCTCACCGGCGTCTATCCCAGCACCGAGAAGCTCAAGACCGGCGGCGTCACCGGGAAGGTCATGAACAGGCTCGAAGCCGCCGCGCTCACGCGCTGCCTGCCGGAGATACGCGAGACTCTGCCGGCATATCTGCTTGAGCGCAAGGGCCTCGTGCCGCTGAAGACGGCCCTCTGGAACATACATTTCCCGAAGAACGCCGACGACCTCCGGCGCGCCTCTTACCGCCTCAAGTACGAGGAGCTCTTCCTGCTGCAGCTCTCCCTGCTGAAGCAGAAATACATACGCTCGCGTGCGTCGCACGGCCTCGTGATGCCCAAGGTCGGACCTGACTTCCACAGCTGCTACAACGCCCTGCCGTACAGGCTGACCGGCGCCCAGCAGCGAGTGATCAAGGAGATACGTGCTGACATGATGAGCGGGCAGCAGATGAACCGCCTGCTCCAGGGCGACGTGGGTTCGGGAAAGACCATGGTGGCCGTGCTCAGCTGCCTGATCGCCGCGGGCAACGGTTACCAGAGCTGCATCATGGCGCCCACCGAAGTGCTCGCGCAGCAGCATTTCGCCAACATAAGCAAATACCTCGCGCCCACCTCGTTGCGGGCGGCCCTGCTCACCGGCAGCACCGGGCAGAAGGAGCGCCGGGAGATACATGCCGGGCTGCAGGACGGCAGCATAGGCGTCATCGTGGGCACGCACGCGCTCATCGAGGACGACGTCGTGTTCCGCAACCTCGGTCTCGCCGTGATCGACGAGCAGCACCGCTTCGGGGTAGACCAGCGCGCCCGCCTCTGGGCGAAGAACAGCACGCCGCCGCATATCCTCGTGATGACGGCGACGCCCATTCCGCGCACGCTGGCGATGACGCTCTACGGCGACCTCGACGTGTCGGTGATCGACGAGATGCCCCCGGGGCGCAAGCCCGTGAAGACGGTCTGCATAGGCCAGAACCGCAAGCCCGCGATGTTCAGGTTCCTCCGCGAGGAGATCGCGAAGGGGAGGCAGGCGTTCATCGTCTACCCCCTGATCTTCGAGAGCGAGAAGCTCGACCTGAAGAACCTGCAGAACGGCTACGAGGAGGTCATGCGCGCGTTCCCGCTGCCCGACTACAAGGTGGCCATCGTGCACGGGCAGCAGAGCAACGAGGAGAAGCAGTTCAACATGTCGGCATTCGCCGCCGGCCGCGCCGACATCCTCGTGTCCACCACCGTGATAGAGGTCGGGGTCGACGTGCCCAACGCCTCGGTGATGGTTATCGAGAGCGCGCAGCGTTTCGGCCTGAGCCAGCTCCACCAGCTGCGCGGGCGCGTGGGAAGGGGAGCGGAGGAGTCCTACTGCATACTCGTTAAGGACGTCAAGACGAGCCGCGAGGCCCAGCAGAGGCTGGATCTGATGTGCGCGACCGAGGATGGCTTCGAAATTGCAGAGCAGGACATGCGCATGCGCGGACCGGGCGACCTCGAGGGCACGCAGCAGAGCGGACTTCCGGTCTCGCTCAAGCTGGCCTCGCTCGCCAGAGACGGCGGACTGCTGGCCGAAGCCCGCAGGGACGCCCAGCGCGTGCTCGACGACGACCCTTCGCTGAGTTCGCCGGAGAACCGGCTGCTCGCCGAGGAGCTCAGAAAAGGAAAATACGCAATCAAAGACTACAGCACCATATCATGAAAAGAATTTTTATCTGTTTAGCGGGACTGATTTTGACCATGGCATCATGTACCACCGACAAGCTCTCCGAGGGCTACATAGGACCCTCGGACATCGTGATTCCCGACGGAGTGATGACTCCGGAGACGCTGCTCGCGCTCGGAAGGATCTCCGACCCGCAGCTTTCGCCTGACGGAAGCACGATACTCTATTCCGTCAGCTACACTTCAATAGCGGAGAACCGCAGCTGCGCCAACCTCTTCGTCTGCAACACCGACGGCAGCGACAGGCGCCAGCTCACCAGTTTCGGCAAGAGCGTCAGCAACGCCCGCTGGTCGGCCGACGGCTCGAAGATCTATTTCATCTACGACGGCCAGCTCCGCGAGGCTCCCTATTCCGACGGCGAGCTCGGCAGGATGAAGACTCTGAGCGACGTACCTTCCGGAATCAGCGGTTTCGCGGTTTCGCCCGACGAGACCCGCGTGATCTACATCAGCAGCATCAAGAACACCTCGCTGGAAACCCCCTCCGACAGCGACCCGGCGCTCGACAAGGCGCAGGCCTACGCCACCGAGGAGCTGATGTACAGGCATTGGGACCACTGGAGAACCGAGGTGCCGCGCAGCTACGTGGCCCCGTTCTGCGGCGCCAGGATAACTCCCGACAACTCCGTGGACATACTCGGCTCCGGCAACCTCTACGAGCTGCCCCTCGAGCCCTACGGCGGAATCGAGCAGCTCAACTGGGCGCCCGACAGCCGCCACATCGCATATTCATGCAAGAAGCTCAGCGGCATCGAGTACGCCTTCAGCACCAACAGCTGCATCTATGTCTACGACTGCGAGAGCGGGGCCACGTCGGCGGTGACCACGAGCGGCGGCTACGACACCGACCCCGTGTGGAGCGAGGACGGAAAGCACCTCGCATGGATATCCATGGAGCGCGACGGCTATGAGGCCGACAGGCAGCGCCTGATGCTCTGCGAGACCAGCCTTGACGGCGGCTTCACCGCAGGCGAGCCATACGAGCTCAACCCCGGCTTCGATAACGACATCGCCGGCATCGTATGGCATGGCGACGAGATATTCTTCAGCTCCCTGGTCTCCGAAGCGGTGCAGGCCATCTTCTGCGCCGACCTCGGCGGACAGATGCTCCGCGTGACCAGCCCCGACTGGCATTTCGACTTCGATTCTCCCTTCGCGGTGCTCGCCAGCGGCGACGAGGTCAGGCTGCTGACTTCCTACCAGAGCCTGCATTTCCCCACCGAGCTCGTTGCAGTCGACGTGCGAGGCACCGGCACTTCCTACAGCCAGATCACTTCCGAGAACGCCCATATCCTCGACCAGCTCGATGACGTGAGCGAGGAGAGCGTGCTCGTGGAGACGGTGGACCACAAGCAGATGCAGTGCTGGATACTCTATCCTCCCCAGTTCGACAGCACCAAGGTCTATCCTGCCGTCGAAATCGTGCTCGGAGGCCCTCAGGGCACCAACTCCCAGGCATGGAGCTACCGCTGGTGCTATCGCCTGATGGCCCAGCAGGGCTACGTGGTGATCATGCCCAACCGCCGCGGTACCACGGCCTTCGGCCAGGAATGGAAGGAGCAGATATCCGGCGATTATTCCGGACTCAACATGCAGGACTACCTGAGCGCTGGCAAGTATCTGAAGAGCAAGCCCTACATCGGCAAGCTCGCATGCGTGGGCGCGTCGTACGGCGGTTATTCGGCCTATATGCTCGAGGGCATGGACGGCGGCCTGTTCGACTGCTTCATCGCTCATGCCGGCATCTTCGACGAGAAGCAGCTCTGGTTCACCACCGAGGAGATGTGGTTCGCGAACTGGGACAACGGCGGACTCACTGAATACGCCTACGCTCCCGGCCAGACCGGTCCTGCTGGCGACGGCGTGACCTTCGGCGGCATGCAGCAGGCCGGCGCCCCTTACGCCGTCACGGCCAAGGCCCGCAAGCACTATGCGAACTCTCCTTCTTCGATGGTCACCAAGTGGGACACTCCCATACTCTGCATCCATGGCATGATGGATTTCCGCATCCCCTATGAGCAGGGTATGGCCGCGTTCAACGCCGCCCAGATGATGGGCGTTCCCTCCAAGCTGGTCATCTTCCCCGAGGAGAACCACTGGATACTCCAGCCCCAGAACTCCATCTACTGGCACCGCGTCGTCTACGACTGGCTTGACCGCTGGCTGAAGGGCTAGGCGCCCTGCCGCCCGTTCATCCGCAGAGCATGGCTGCCTGCGGCCATAAACATCCCTCGCAGGCGAAAAGAGCCTGCTCGTGGATGTATGGCCACCAGGCGGCGGTGCTTTGTCTGCTGCCGTTGTCTTGCGACAGGCTTTGCGTTTCAGCAGATTTGCAATCAGCCATGCTCTACGTTGCGGAGTTCTTGCAATCTGCTGCCAGCCGCCGGCGAGCTCGACTTCCGGCAGTAAGAACCACCGCGCAACCCTATACTGCCTGAAGCCGACTCCGCCGCGGCAGCCTTCTGTGTTTCAAAGATTCCTCGCCGGGCGGGCGCGAGGAGAGCCCCCGGCGATGCTCCCCGCAGCGCGTGCCGGGCGGCAATGGTGCACGACAGCTGAAGAAGTCGTGTGACATAGGAGCAGCCTGTTTTGAGAAAACGGCCCTGCAAGCGTCTGTAAGGCCGTTTTTGCCGAACCTATTGCTCCTAAGTCGACTAAATTGCAAGGACGTGTGAGCATTGCATTTTTGTAATGGATTCATAATCAAATATTTCTGTAAACGCTGCGCTCCTACCTAAGTTGCCATTACTTCGCCATGCCATATTTGCAATCCGTTGCCTGCCCCGCGGGCGGAGCTCAGCCTCCGGCAGTAGGAACCACCGCG
>ERZ779889.1096-NODE-1096-length-28984-cov-5.064295_pt1 | contig 28984 bp, 26 predicted proteins | sample MGYA00511030_ERZ779889 | MGnify/ENA primary metagenome ERZ779889 (study PRJEB29588, sample SAMEA2160616) | human gut metagenome | biome: human gut; feature: human-associated habitat; material: faeces | place: Denmark | collected 2008/2010 ...
TTCGGCGGCGACTGCGACATTCAGCGATACAAAGGTCTTGGTGAGATGGACCCGCAACAGCTTTGGGAAACAACAATGGACCCCGAATTCAGAACAATGCTCAGAGTCACAATCGATGATGCACAAAGAGCGAGCGAAAACTTTTCTATTCTTATGGGCGACAATGTTGAGCCGAGAAGAGAATTTATCGAAAAGAACGCAAAATTTGTTCAAAACCTTGATATTTAATCAAAAATCAATCGACAACCTTATATATAGGAGCATTATAAATGAACGAAGAAATACGATATGATAGCCAAAAAATCGTAGATGTTGAAATCAGCAGCGAAATCAGAAAAGCGTTTCTTGATTACTCAATGTCAGTTATCGTAAGCCGTGCGCTCCCCGATGTGCGCGACGGATTAAAGCCTGTTCACAGAAGAATTCTGTATGCAATGTACGATAACAACCTATATCCGACAAACCCATACCGTAAGTGCGCAACCACCGTCGGTGAAGTGCTTGGTCACTATCATCCGCACGGCGACGCATCTGTATATGACGCAATGGTAAGACTTGCGCAAACATTCTCAATGCGACACATTCTTGTTGACGGTCACGGCAACTTCGGCTCTATCGACGGCGACCCTGCGGCTGCTTACCGTTACACCGAGTCAAGGCTCAGCAAGACGGCAATGAAAATGCTTGACGATATTAAGAAAAATACCGTTGATTTTACACCAAACTTTGACGATACAACAACAGAGCCATCTGTTTTGCCGTCAAGATTCCCGAATTTGCTTGTTAACGGCTCGTCGGGTATCGCAGTAGGTATGGCTACAAACATTCCTCCGCACAATATGCGTGAAACGGTTGAGGGTATGTGCTGTCTTATCGACAACCCGGACGCACAGCTTGAGGATATTATGCAATATATCAAGGGACCCGATTTCCCGACCGGCGGCATTATTATGGGCGCAAAGGGAATCAGAGAGGCTTATGCAACCGGCAGAGGCAAGATTTATGTGCGTGCAAGGGCAGAAATTGTCGAAACAAAGGGCGACAGATTTAAAATTGTCGTTTCAGAAATCCCCTACGGCGTAAACAAGGCAAGACTTATCACAAGAATTGCCGATTTGGTAAAAGAAAAAAGACTTGAGGGTGTAGCCGATGTTCAAGACTACTCCGACAGACGCGGTATGCACATTGAAGTGCTTGTAAAGAGAGACGCAAACGCACAGGTTGTACTCAACAATCTTTATAAATTGACCGATATGCAGGTTACATTCGGTGCAATTATGCTCGCACTTGATGACGGCGTGCCGAAGGTTTTGACCCTTAAGGAAATTTTGCAGAAATACATTGAATTCCAAAAGCAGGTTATTACAAGAAGAACTCAGTTTGACCTTGAAAAAGCGCAAACGAGAGCGCACATTTTAGAGGGTCTTGCAAAGGCAATTGATATTGTTGACGAGGTTATCGCAACAATCCGTGCCTGCAAGGGCGGTCAAGCCGAGGCAAAGCAGGCAATTATGGACAAGTTCGGCTTTGATGATCCGCAGGCAAGCGCAATTGTTGCTTACCGTTTGGGTCAGTTGGCAGGACTTGAAATTGAAAAAATCATGAACGAATTGAACGAACTCCATGAGAAAATCAAGGACTATCTTTCAATTCTTGCAAGCGAGCAGAGAATTTGCGACATTATCAAGCAGGAAAGCCGCGAAATCGCAGACAAATTCGGCGATGAAAGAAGAACGGAAATTTCCGCATTCACAGGTGATGTTGAGGACGAGGACCTTATCCCCGTTGAGGATTGCATACTCACCCTGACCGAAAAGGGATATATGAAGCGCCAAACTGTTGACACCTACAAGGCACAAAACAGAGGCGGCAAGGGTATTATGGGTATGTCGCGCCGCGAGGAGGACTATGCAAAAACTATGTTTGCATGCTCCACACACGACAGAGTGCTTATTTTCACCAATAAGGGCAAGGTTTTCAAAATTAAAGGCTACGAAATTCCCGAGGCTTCAAGAACAAGCAAGGGCATGAATGTTGTCAACCTCCTTCCGATTGAGCAGGATGAAAAAGTTTCTGCAATGGTTAAAATTCCGAAAGATGACGATGAAAACAGCGAAAACAGAACATATCTTTGCATGGTTACGAAAAACGGTGTAATTAAGCGTACTGCTATTGACCAATATGCGAACATCAGAAAAACAGGCATTATCGCAATCAATCTTGACGAGGGCGACGAGCTTTGCTGGGTTGAGGTGACCGACGGCGAAAGAAATCTTGTTGTTGCGACACACGACGGCATGGCAATCTGCTTTAAAGAGGCAGACGCAAGGCTCATCGGCAGAACGGCAAGAGGTGTTAAAGCTATTCAGCTTAAGGACGGCGATTATGTTGTAGGATTTGCCGTTGCCGTTCCTAACACGCAGTTGCTTACCGTTACAGAAACAGGATACGGCAGAAAGAGCGATTTTGACGAATACCGTATTCAATCGCGTGCCGGCAAGGGCTTGATTAACTATCACACCGAAAAATACGGCAAGGTTGCAATGATTGCACCGGTTACAGACGAAAACGATGTTATCATGATTACAACCGACGGCGTTGTTATCCGTACACATGCCGACCAAATCTCATCATTCAAGCGACCGTCAAAGGGTGTTAAGGTAATGAGAATCAAGGACGATGAAAGGCTTGCAACGCTCAGCATCGTCGATAAATATATCGAGGACGAAGATGAGCAATCTGCCGAGGATAGTCAAAATACAGAGGCTTTTGCCGAAAACTCAGAGCAAGCACCGACTGATGAATAAGGGTCTGTTAATAGAATATTAACTTCTAATTTATATTTAATATAAATTTTTGGTATTTAATATGTCTATTACACCACTTAGAGGAGAGAGAATATTGGATAAAAACAGCTACAATATCGACAGTATCCTTTCTGAAGTTAAAAAACGCAGACAGGAACAAGAGGATAAATCATCCTCCCCAAGTGAAAACCAAAATACAAAAAATTCAATGTCGGTTGACGCCGACTTAAAAGCGGCACCGCAGGTGAAAGAGCCTGCACCCGTTGTTGAGCCGAAGGCAGAGGAGCCTGCGCCCGTTGTTGAGCCGATGGCAGAGGAGCAGACACAAGCCGACGAGCCTTTGCCGGAAGTTAAGGTTGACGAAGAGGAGCCGAAAATCGAAAGTGATTTGACCGCTGACGGAGACAAAGAGGCGGAAATGCCACCTGTTTCACTTGACAACGGCGAAGAAGAGGTAGAAATGCCTCCTGTTTCGCTTGATGATGACGAGAGCGAGCCGATTATGCCGAGCATTTCGGATGATGACGGCGATTCGGTTGATGACAGCGCAATTCAAATCATCGTGAACGAGGACAAGGAACCGCTTGAACCGACAAACTTTGAGCACCCCAAGCAGAACGATGATGACGACAAAAAGGGCAGAAAAAAAGGCAATAAGGATAAGAAAAGAAAAAAATCCAAAAAGAAAAACGCCAAGTTAACGCCCGAAGAGCGCAAAAAAAAGAAGAAAAAGAAAATAATGATAATCGTCACAATTATCATTTTGGTTGTGATTGCCCTTGCGGCAGGCGGTTGGTATGTTTATGATTCATTTGTAAAGCCGGTGCAAAATGCAAAGGTGAACACGCAGTCGACCGAGCAATACAAATCAACGCAGGACAAACTTGTTGAAAGTTTTGACCCGATTGAAGAAACAGACGCAAGCGAAATCGCATCACTTCAGGATATGATAAGAAAGTGGTATTACAACGGTACGCCCTGCTCCTCCACCCATGTTTACAATGTTTTGCTTGTAGGTGAGGACACGAGGGGTAAGGATGTTCTTGACAAAGGAACAAGAGCCGACTCCGCAATTATCGCAAGTGTGAATGTTGACACAAAGCAGATTACACTCACCTCTGTTTTGCGCGACGCTTATACATATTTTGAAACGAAGCCGGGTGACGAATCAACCGGAACTTTTGACAAAATCAATGCCGCAATGTCACGCGGAGATATTGATTCATACATTAACTGCGTTGAAAGAATGTATAAAATCAATATCGACAATTATGTTATCATCAATTTCGACGCGTTTGAAAGCGTTATTGACGAACTCGGCGGTGTAACGCTTGAGTTGACCTCAAAGGAAATTCGCGAGATTAACAATCACCCCGGTACATACGGCAATGTTACAATCGAAAAAACATTTGACGGCACAAAGGGCAAAATAAAACTCAACGGCAAGCAGGCACTCGCTTACTGCCGTATCAGACATATCGACAGCGACAATGCGAGAGCCGACAGACAGAAAACAACACTTATGGAGATTTTCAGCAAGGTTAAAGGCTCAAGTAAAACCGAGATGATAAGAGTTGTCAAAAAGCTCTTGCCTTATACGAAGATGGACATCGGTATGGACACCGTTCTAAATATTGCAGGCGATGCGTTCAGTCAGAAATGGATGAATTATGCAATCAAAATGACGAGCGTGCCGAATTACAGAATCAACGAAAAAGGCGCAGGCGGAACATACTACGGCGCTTGGATGTGGAAATCCGATTTCCCGCAGGATGCATATTATTTGCAATATGTTCTTTACGGCAAGTCGAGCATTACGCTTGCAAAAACAAGAGTCGATGTTTTGAAGTGTAAGGAAAAGGGATTTTTTGACGAAGGCTCTTCCCCTGTCACAGCAACACTCGACAACACCGCCGCCTATGGCGAAGTTTCAACAACCTCTATCAAGAGCGACGATAAAGAGTAATTAATATTTAAGAAAAATAAAAGAGGCGTTGCGCCTCTTTTATTTTTGTGCGTTTTTTTATCGAATATCCTACGCATTTCAATCGTAGGGGCGAACACAGTTTCCCCTACCGGTAGGTAATTATTTTAATTTATCATTTGATATATGCATAAGAAAAAGGCAGTCAAAAGACTGCCTTTATTTAACTAACATATATAACTATACTTTATTTTTTTGGAATAAGTTTGTCCTTGCCGCCCATATACATACGGAGTGCTTCGGGGATTGAAACAGAGCCGTCGGCATTGAGGTTGTTTTCAAGGAATGCGATGAGCATACGCGGCGGAGCAACAACAGTGTTGTTGAGAGTGTGTGCAAGGTAATTGCCGTCTTTGCCCTTTACGCGGATTTTAAGGCGGCGAGCTTGCGCGTCGGTAAGATTCGAGCATGAGCCAACCTCAAAATATTTTTTCTGTCTCGGTGACCACGCCTCAACATCGACCGATTTAACTTTAAGGTCTGCGAGGTCGCCAGAGCAACATTCGAGTGTGCGAACAGGAATATCAAGGCTGCGGAAAAGGTCAACTGTGTTCTGCCAAAGTTGGTCAAACCAATATTTTGACTCGTCCGGCTTGCAGACAACAACCATTTCCTGCTTTTCAAACTGATGAATACGATAAACGCCGCGCTCCTCAATACCGTGTGCGCCCTTTTCTTTTCTGAAACAAGGTGAATACGATGTAAGAGTGAGCGGAAGCTTTTCCTCCGGTGTAATTGTGTCGATAAACTTGCCTATCATCGAGTGCTCCGAGGTGCCGATAAGATAAAGGTCCTCTCCCTCGATTTTATACATCATGGCGTCCATTTCCTCAAAACTCATAACGCCGGTAACAACATTTGAGCGAATCATATAAGGCGGAATGCAGTAGGTGAAGCCTCTGTCAATCATAAAGTCGCGAGCGTAAGCGAGAACAGCCGAGTGAAGACGGGCAATGTCGCCCATGAGATAGTAAAATCCGTTGCCGGCAACTCTGCCTGCGGCGTCCATATCAATGCCGTCGAATTTTTCCATAATATCGGTATGATAAGGAATTTCAAAATCAGGCACAACAGGTTCGCCATAGCGCTGAACCTCGACATTTTCGCTGTCGTCCTTGCCGATCGGAACAGACTCGTCAATAATGTTCGGTATTGACATCATAAGCTTTGTAACTCTTTCACCAAGCTCGCTTTCTTTCTTTGCAAGTTCGTCAAGTTCCTTTGCCTGTACTGTAACCTGCTCTTTGAGAGCCATGCCCTCTTCCTTTTTGCCCTGCGCCATAAGTGCGCCGATTTGTTTTGAAATCTTGTTTCTGTTTGCACGAAGCTCATCGGCCCTTGCGATAACCTGACGGCGCTCGCTGTCAAGCTCGATTACCTCGTCAACATACGGGAGTTTGTGGTCCTGGAACTTCTTTTTGATATTTTCCTTTACAAGCTCCGGGTTTTCTCTGACAAATTTAATATCTAACATTTTCTTTCTCCTAAAATTTATTTAGCAATTGCGTTTGCAATATCCTTAAGGTCGTCAAGCGAGTAGAACTCAATTTCAAGCGTACCCTTTGAGCGGCCGTTATAAACCTTGACTCTTCTGCCCAATACATCGGTCAGCGAAAGCTCAACTTCGTCATAAAAGCTGTCTCTGTGTTTTGCGTTTTGCTTTTTCTCTGCTGATTTTGTCGGGCGTTTTGCAAGGCGTTCAACATCACGGACTGTAAGTTTATCTGAAACAATTTGCTTTGCAACCTCATACATAATCGCCTGATTGTCAAATGCAAGCAGCGCTCTTGCGTGACCTGCACTGATTTCGCCCTCTTTTGTCATTTGGCGTACCTCTTCGGGCAGCTTTAAAAGACGGAGCGCATTTGCGATTGCCGGGCGCGATTTGCCGACCGAAACGGCAACCTGCTCCTGGGTATAGTCGCATTTGTCGATAAGCGCCTGAAGTCCCTCTGCCTCTTCAATTGGGTTGAGGTCTTCTCTTTGCAGATTTTCGATAATGGCGATTTCCATAGCCTCGGAATCGGACAGTTCCCTGATTATTACGGGAACTTCCTTTAATCCTGCCATTCTTGAGGCTCTCCAGCGGCGTTCTCCTGCGATAAGCTGATAGCCGCCGCTCAACAGCGGACGAACGAGAAGCGGTTGAAGCACACCGTGAACGGTGATACTGTCCGCAAGCTCCTGCAACGCACCCTCATCAAAGGTTTTACGCGGCTGTTCTTTATTCGGGATAATTTCGTTAATCGGCAATGTGCTTGTTGACACCATATCGTCAACATTATTCTCGAGCATCAATGCTCCGAGTCCCTTGCCGAGTCCCGATTGCTTTTTTGCCATATTTTCCTCCAATTATTGTTGTTTTAAGAACTCATCTACGAACTTTTTGTACGCAAATGACGGCTTTGAGTATTTTTCGTAGTAAATAACCGGCTCGCCAAAGCTCGGCGCCTCGGCAATTTTTACCGAGCGTGGAATCATCGTTTTGTATGACTTGCCCGGAAAATACTTGTTAACCTCGTCAATAACCTGATTTGTAAGCTTTAAGCGGCTGTCATACATTGTAAAGAGCACGCCCTCAAGCTGTAAATGCTCGTTATAATGCTGTTTTATCGTTCTGACAGTTGCAACAAGCTGGCTTAAACCCTCCAAAGCATAATATTCGCATTGAAGCGGCACGATAAGTGTATCTGCGGCTACAAGTGCATTGATTGAAAGCAATCCGAGTGACGGCGGACAGTCAATAATAATATAATCAAACTCCATAACAAGCGTTGCAATTGCCTTTTTCAGTGCGCTGTTTCTGTCGTCAAGTTCGGCAAGTTCAAGTTCTGCACCTGCCAAATTCATATTTGCAGGCAAAAGATAGAGGTTTTTAAACTCTGTTTCAATCATAATTGCCCTTGCTGCAACCTCACCGATTAAAACATTGTATGTTGAGTATTTTACATCGCTTTTGTCTATTCCGACACCCGAGGTTGAGTTGCCCTGTGGGTCAACATCAATTAGGAGCGTTTTTTTGCCCTTTGCTCCTAAAGCGGCTGCCATATTAACGCATGTGGTTGTTTTGCCTACGCCGCCTTTTTGGTTAAATATCGCTACGGTTTTGCCCATAACATCACCTCGATTTTTGAATTGATATAATTATACAATAAATAGGTGTTTATATCAATAGTTTCACATGAAACATTTTATAATTTACTTTTAAATCAAGATATAGCATACGGCATTAACTTTTAATCAAAATATAGTTTAACAGTGTTTCACATGAAACAATTGCACTTGTTTAACCACCAATGTTTCACATGAAACATATGTAAAGTGCGCAAAAAGCAAAACAGACAGGCGGTGAGCCTGTCCGTTTCGCGTGATGAAAAGAGGAGAATATGTTTAAAACGGTTTCCCGTTTTAAGCCTGTTTGGCATCGAAAAGCTTTAGTGTCTTTTCGGTAGTCGGGTTTTTCGGTATTTTGACCCTAAATTCTATATAGTCGTCGGTTTCTGTTTTATCTGTCGTTGCATCAATTCCCGATGCTCGCATTGTTTCGATTGCTTTGTTGACCGTGTTTACAAATATGCGAACATCTTTAAAAATTTTAACAACATTTCGCTTTGGTTTAACCTGCTTGTCTTCGGTCAGGGAGTCTATCAGGCGTTCTGTCTGTTCAACATTGAGGTGTCTTTCCTTAATAATGTTAAGCGCCGCCCAAATATCCTTTTCGCTGTCCAATTTAAGCAGCGCGCGTGCGTGCCGTTCGGTTAAATGCTCTTTTTCGATGAAATAGCGCACATCGACGGGCAAATTAAGCAGTCGCACCTTATTTGAAAGCGCGGACTGACTTTTGCCGAGCCGTTTTGCAATTTCGCTTTGTGTCATCCCGAAATGTTCTGTAAGTTGTCCTATTGCTATTGCCTCTTCAAAAAATGTTAAATCGGCTCTCTGCACATTTTCGAGAATCGAAAGCACTGCGCTTTGCTCGTAATCACATTCAAGCTCTATGCAGGGTACATCGTCAAGTCCTGCAAGAATTGCGGCACGCAATCTGCGTTCTCCGGCAACAACCTCAAAGTAATCGGAGTTGTTAATTCGTTTTATCAACAGTGGCTGTAATATTCCGTTTTGTTTTATTGAGTTTGCCAGCGAAAGCATTTCTTCACTCTCAAACTTGTGTCGCGGTTGATATGGGTTCGGCAAAAGTTTTTCCGTTTGAATATAATTAATATCATTCATAAGGTTATCTCCTTTGCTGACTATATATTAACATAAACAATTACAAAAATAAAGGATTTCTCATCGTGAGAAATCCTTTTCATTCGACACATTATATTATCTTTAGAGCGGTGCAGAAGCGATTTTCTTGCTCTTTCGAGGGTATTTTGTCGGTGTCTGCGATATTTTCTTAATAATAATTATAGTTCTTTGGTCGCCGTTCGGCAGTTTATATGAAACATTGTTGCAAATTTTGCCGCCGAGTGTCGAAATTGCGCTTTCTGCGTCGCCGATTTCGTCTTTTGAGCCTTTCAGTGCAACAAAATATCCGCCGACTTTAACAAACGGGAGGCAATATTCAGCCAAAACATTCATCGGCGCAACCGCTCTCGCTGTTGCAAAATCATAAGTTTCGCGAAAACACGTTTCTTGACCTGCGTCCTCGGCTCTTGCGTGAACAAGTTCCGCCTGCAAATCGCATTTTTTGAGCACCTCGCCGAGAAAAACGAGCCGCTTGTTGAGCGAATCCATAAGAGTGAGCGCAATGTCATTTCGCGCTAAAAGCAACGGCAAGCCGGGAAAGCCTGCGCCCGTTCCGACGTCAATTATACTTGCGCCCTGCGGAACATCGACATATTCAAAGAATTTGAGGCTGTCGACAAAGTGTTTAATAACAATTTCGTCCGGTTCGGTAATTCCCGTCAGATTCATTTGTTTGTTGCGCTCAACGAGGTGAGCGGCGTATTTGTCGAAATTATCAAGCGCGGTATCCGACAGTGTCGGCTGATATTTTTTTAATAAATCCTTATTTATCATTTTGCATACTTTCCAAAATAATGTTAAGCGCCGTTACATCGGCAGGGTTTACGCCGCTGATTCTGCCTGCCTGACCGAGATTTTCGGGGCGGATTTTTGACAGCTTTTCAATCGCCTCGAGCCTTAAGCCCTTAAGCGACGAATAATCAATATCGGCAGGGATTTTTTTAGCCTCGAGTCGACGCATTTCTTTAATCTGCGCCTCTTGCTTTTTGATGTATCCCTCGTATTTAATCGAAATTTCAACCTGCTCAAACACCTCATACGGCAAATCGGGTCTGTCGGTGTCAAAAGGAGCAAGGTCGCTGTATGAAATTTGCGGTCTGCGCAAAAGTTCAACCATTTTGCAACCTGTTTTAAGCGGCGCCGTTCCGCGTTCTTCAAGCATTTTTTGAAGCTTGTCGCTGACAGGAATCGAAAGAGCGCAAACTCTCTCGTGTTCATCTTTAATAAGTTGTTGTTTTTTCAAAAACGCGTTGTATCGCTCGTCGCTGATTAAGCCTATTTTGTGACCAATCGGTGTAAGTCTGATGTCGGCGTTGTCCTGCCTCAAAACAAGGCGGTATTCACTGCGCGATGTCATCATTCTGTAAGGGTCGGAGCAGCCTTTTGTAACAAGGTCGTCAATAAGCGTGCCTATATATGAGCCGCCGCGGTCGAGAATCATCGGCTCTTCGCCCTTGATTTTGAGCGCTGCGTTGATTCCTGCAACAAGACCTTGCGCCGCCGCTTCCTCATAACCGCTTGAGCCGTTAAACTGACCGGCGCCGTAAAGCCCCTCAATATCGTTGAATTCAAGCGTTGCCTTTAAAGCAGTCGGGTCGACGCAATCATATTCAATTGCGTATGCGGTGCGCATAACCTGAGCGTGCTCCAAACCGGGAATGGTGTGGATAAACGCAAGCTGAACATCTTCGGGAAGAGAGGACGAAAGGCCTTGCAAATAAAGCTCTTCGGTGTCAAGTCCGCAAGGCTCGATGAAAAGTTGGTGCCTTTCCTTGTCGGCAAAGCGCACAATTTTGTCCTCAAAACTCGGGCAGTATCGCGGACCTTTTCCCTCGATTTTGCCGCTATACATAGGCGAGCGGTGCAAATTGTCGAGAATAATTTTTTTTGTTTTTTCGTTAGTGTATGTAATATGGCAAACAACCTTGTTTTCGGGCGGCGTTTTTGTTTCAAACGAAAAAGGAACGGTGTGTTCGTCGCCGTGCTGAACACCGAGACCGTCAAAATTGACGGAACGCCGATTAACTCTGCTCGGTGTGCCTGTTTTAAATCTGCGAAGCGGAATGTTCAGCTTGTAAAGCGCAGATGAAAGTGCCTTGGCAGGGAACATTCCGTCGGGACCGCTATCGTATGAAACATCGCCGATATAAACTCTGCCGCCGAGAAAAGTTCCCGTTGCGAGAATAACGGCTTTTGCTGAAAAAACAGCCTCAAGCTTTGTTTTTACATACCAAAGCGAGTCCTTTTTATAAAGGTCGACTATTTCGCCCTGACGAATATCAAGGTTTTCGGTCAGCTCGAGTGTATGTTTCATACCCGACGAATACTGACGGCGGTCAATCTGCGCCCTCAATGAGTGAACGGCAGGACCTTTGCCGAGGTTGAGCATACGCGATTGCAGGCAATACTTGTCTGCCGCCTTGCCCATTTCGCCGCCGAGTGCGTCAATTTCGCGTACAAGGTGACCCTTTGATGTTCCGCCGATTGACGGATTGCACGGCATATTTCCAACCCAGTCAAGGTTGATTGTAAACACCGCGGTTTTAACACCGAGGCGTGCCGATGCAAGCGCCGCTTCAATTCCGGCGTGGCCTGCACCGATAACTATTACATCATAATTGTCTGCAAAATACTCCATTTATTTACCCACACAAAATTTACTGAAAATATTGTTGACAACCTCCGTGGTTGCCTTTTTGCCGGTCAGCGAAAGCAGTTCGTCTGCCGCGCTGTCTATCATAACATTAATTGCATCAAATGTGATTCCCATTTGTGCATCGTCAAGTGCCCTGCAAATGCAGTCATATGCGTTTTGGCAGTTTGCCTTTTGCCTTGCGTTTGCAAGCATCGGTGCCGATGAATCAAAGTCGGCAACGCCGAGCACCTCGCTCACTGCGTATTCAAGCTCATTAACGCCCTGCGACTGCGCCGCACAAATATAAACCGTTTTTTCAAACGCTTCTTCAATCGGCTTGCTGTCGATGGTTTTGTCCAAATCTGTTTTATTGATTATTGCAACGGCTTTTTTGCCCTTGCATTTTTCTATCAAATCCCGGTCAAAATCGGTCAGCGTCTGCGCATTGTCGAAAACTGCAAGGATAAGCCCTGCGTCATCAAGCGCCTTGTACGCTTTTTGGATACCGATTGATTCAACTACATCGTCGCTGTCGCGCAGACCTGCCGTGTCGCGCAGATGCAAAACAATGTTGCCGAGTTTTATATCCTCCTCAACAATGTCGCGCGTTGTGCCTGCAATGTCGGTGACAATGCTTTTGTCCGTGCCGGTGAGCATATTCATCAGGCTTGATTTGCCAACATTTGCCCTGCCGACGATTGCCGTGCTGACTCCGTTTGTGATTGTCTGACCGTTGTCATATCCCTTGAGCAAATCGTAAAGCTCGTCCTTAACACCCGAAAGCGTTTTGATAAGCTCATCGTTTGAAAGTTCCTCGATTTCTTCGTCGGGGTAATCAACCCACGCCGCCATAACAGCCGAGCAGTCGAGCAGTTTTTGCAAAACAGAGTTGATTTTTGTGCTCAAACTGCCCTGCAATGCGTTGAACGATGCTTTTAAGCTTGCTTCGCCTTGTGATGATATTAAGGTCGCAACGCTTTCCGCCTGAGTCAAGTCCATTTTGCCGTTTAGAAATGCGCGCTTTGTAAATTCGCCTGCCTGTGCAGGTCTTGCGCCTGCGCTCAATACCGCCGCAACCGTTTTTTGTACCATAAGCAAGCCGCCGTGAACGGAAAGTTCAACAACATTTTCGCCGGTGTAGCTCCTCGGCGCACGAAAAACAAGGGCAACCGCATTGTCTGCCCTTTCGCCGTCAATAATAATGTTGCCGTATTTTGCGCGGTATCCCTTAAGCTCGGTCAGCTGCGACTCGTCTGCCGGTGCAAAAACCTTTGCCGCCGTTTCAATCGCCGCATCACCGCTTATTCGTATAACTCCGATTCCGCCGGGCGCATTGCCCGTGGAAATTGCCGCAATAGTATCAGCCATAGCGCACTCCTTAAATAATAATAACATATTATAATGCAAAACAAAAAATTTTGCAAGCACTCCGCCCGCCTGCGGACGAGGTGCATGATTGCAACTCAAACCAAAAGCGCAGTGGGGTAACTCACTGCGCTTTGTTTGTTGTGGAGCAATATTATTTTTTCTTTTTTGAGGCTCTTACGCCGATTTCCTGATGGTCGGGGCTTTTAAGAATGTGTTCGTTTATAAATACGCTCTTCTTTTCAAGCTGTTTGTCAGCCTTTTTAAAGCCGTATTCCTCAAAAATCGTCTTCTTGTCGGAGAAAAGGTTTGTGCCTATTCCGAGTCTGTCGCCGTCAATCTTAACGCCCATAGCCGCCAAAATTGTCGGGAACATATCAAAGTTTGCCCACTGACGGTTTGTGAATTTTGAATTGTCAATCTTCAAATCCGGCGACGGATTGAGAATTACATTATACTGCGTTCTGTCATAATCGCCGAAATTCTTGAAGAATGTTGTGTCCATACTGCAATGGTCGCCGATCATAACAATTGTTGTGTTTTCATAGAACGGTTGCTTTTTAATCCATTCGATGAATTTGTATGTTTGATGCTGGCTGTAATAAATTGCGTTTGAATACTTGTCGGGATATTTCTTTTGCGCCTTTTTGCTGACATAGCCCGGACGGTGAGTGTCCGCCGTTTCCATAGTGAAGTTGAACGGTTTGCCGGTTTTGCTCAAACGGGTAAGCTCGTCCTTTGCAAATTCATAAAGCTTGTCGTCCTCATATCCCCAAAATTCCTTGTATCCCTTTGGAATAAGGCTGTGCTCGAGCGCATATTTGTGGTCCATAATTTTATATTGACCGTGAGAGTCATAAAGATATGTCAGACCGCCGAAATCGGCATTTGCACCGAACATAACGGTTTGCTCATAACCCTCATCGCGGAGAATGTCGCCGAAAGTCCATGCGCCGGGGAAGAAGTTGCCCGGTGTGCCGTATGTGTTCTTTCCGGTTGGGACTTTCATCGGCAAGCCTGTCATTTGGTTAACCATTGATGCAACGGACCACTGTGTGCCGGTTGCCTTTTTCGGTCCGCCGAATTTTCTGTCGGTGTCGGAGAATGTGTATCCCTCATAGCCAAGCTTTGTAAGGTCGGGAATAAGGTTTTCCTTCATATTTCCGCCGAGGTCCTTTGACAAATAGCTGTTTTCCATGGATTCGAGATAAATATGAATAATGTTTCTTTTCTTCTCGGGGAAAACAAGTTTTGTCGTTTTCGGGTCTTTATAGTTATCTTCAATAAATGTTGATTTTGAAACATATGCGTTGTAAAGCTGCGTCAAATGGAACTTTTCAACGCCGAAAACAGTGCCCGATGCAAACATTGCAAGCGCCAAAACAAGGCTGATGGCTCTGTGAATGAAATCGTTGAACAAGACCTTTGTTTTCTTATTCTTGTGATAAACAATTTTAAAGTTTGAGAAAACAAAAACGCAAAACAGCGACATCAAAAGAAGACAAGGCATAAATGCGGATTCGATAAAATCAACATAAACCGCATCGTCACCGTCACCGGCAGGCGACATCATGTTTATGATGAGCTGGTCCGCTCCGACATTGCCGAATGATTTTCCACCCCAAATTGTTGCGAAAACAAAAAGTATGCCAAGGAAAAACAAAATTGCAGAAATGATTTTGAGCGCCTTTGTGCCCTTCGTCTTTTTCGGCGTTTCCCCTTCAAATGATATGTATCTGTTTACAAGTGCGTTTATTCCGAGGTAAACAAGCGCAACAAAAAGCGCGAGAATGAAAAATTTAACAAACGCAATCGGTTTGTAACTGCTTGTATTCAAAAAATGCTTGTAGTGAAGCACATATTTTTGAATTGCAAGCGATGTGAGATCAACCAAAAACAAATTTTTGATAACGGTGTGAATGCTTGTTCCCACCTTGCGCGTGCTGCTGAAAAACGAAATCTGAAGCACGCTGACTATAATTGAGGCAATACTGCCCATCAGCAAAAACATATAACAACCTCTTTCCCTAATTTTTTGCATTAGTATTTTAACACATAATATATATAATGACAACTTAAAAATTCTTAAATTTATAAAGGCACTGTTTTTGTCAAACAATGCCTTTCTTTTGAGTTTGTTGTTTTACACGCAAAATTTATGGTTGCCGATAACTTTGATTACCTTGCGCGAATGCATAAATGCGTCGCTTGTTTTTGACGCGTTGAAATAATACACCGCTCCGCCCGTTGGGTCCCATCCGTTGAGTGCGTCGCGTGCCGCCTTTTTCGATGATTCAGCCACCGGCTGATACCAGTTTGAATCGTTGACGCAGGAAAACGCGCCCTTTTGATAAACAACACCACTCAGCGAGTCGGGAAAATCAGGGTGTGCTATTCTGTTTAAAATAACCGCACCGACGGCAACCTGACCCTCGTAGCTTTCGCCGCGTGCCTCTGCCGAAATCACCTTTGCAAGCAACTCGACATCTTCGTTTGAATATGTTGTGTTGTTTGAGCCTGATGACGACGAGCCGCCGAGTCCGAGATATAGCAGTGTTTTTGAGCCGCAAATTCCGTCGGCGGTCAAACCGCAGTTTTTTTGAAATTTTGTGACGGCTGTTTTTGTCGCACTGCCGTATATTCCGTCTGTGTTGCCGTTGTAGTATCCGAGTTCTTTAAGTTTCTTTTGAATTTTTTTAACTTCGTCGCCCGTTGAGCCGAGTTTTGACACAACAAAAACGCTTTCTTCTTTAAAATACGAATCGTAAACGGTGTATGATGCTCCGATTATCGCCGCAATCAAGAGAAAAACACCCAAAATGCCGAGAAATTTTTTAATTTTCTTTACCATAATTAATCACCGCTGATATTATTTGCCTAATTTATCAAATTATTCACTACATAGGTCATTGCGAGCGCCGCCCCTGCGCCGAGCAGAAGAAAAAAAGCCGATGTCAGCCTTTGCTTAAATGTTTTTCGTGTTTTTGGCGGTCGCTGTGCCGTCGCGGCTATTTTTTCAGCCTCCTTTTTCAGCAGTTGCTCGTCTGTCTTTGCCGACTGCGGTCGCACAAAAAATATCACTCTTTCAAAATACGGATTGTCTGTGTTTGTCACTTCTAAAATTTGCTTGTTTATTCCTTTTATCATTTTTTCAAAACCTTTCTCAATTATACAAATAGTGTTTGAAAACTTTTGCCTTTTTATTCAACATTAAGTTGTCGATTTTTGTTAAAAATGAGTACCGATTTTTACTTGACAGCGAAAATCTATAACAAATTGTATTATCCGCTTAAATGTTGAAAATGTGGAAAACTCGGTGGAAAATGTTAAAAACTTAGCCCAAAACCGCTATAATATAGCCTTTTTTGGGTGTTGAAAACATTTAGACAGGCTTTTTTGCCCCTTTTTCCCCACTTTACACATAGTTTTCAACATTACAAAAAGTAACAAAAATTTTGTATAATTTGCTATTTTTTACTTTTGCTCTTGACAAAGACGGCGATAATTTTTACTATACAAATAGTATGTGCAATAGGCGCATTTGACGAAAAAGGGAGCATATTTTTATGAATGTTATACAAAACGGCAACGATATTATTGTCAGCGGCATTGAGTGCCTCGATTTGGATTTGACTCTTGACTGCGGTCAGGCATTCCGTTGGGAAAAACAGGCGGATTCCTCGTACAGCGGCGTTGCCGGCGGATATTTACTAAACATTTCAAAATCGGGCGACGATATTGTTTTCAAAAACACCACGCTCGAAAGTTTCGAGTCCTTTTGGGTTGACTATTTTGATTTGAACAGAGATTACACCGCGATTTGCGAAAAATTGAAGCAGGACAGCCTGCTTGCATCAACGATAGACGAGTATTACGGCATCAGAATACTCAATCAGGAAAGTTGGGAGGCGCTTTGCTCCTTTGTAATAAGTCAGCAAAACAATATTAAAAGGATAAAATTAATAATCAATCGGCTTTGCACAGCCTACGGCAACGATTTGGGCGGCGGCAATTTCACATTTCCGTCGGCTGAACGCCTTGCCGAGCTTTCGGTTGAGGATTTTGAAGCACTCGGCACCGGCTACCGCGCAAAATATCTTGAGCGGCTCGCAAAAGCTGTCGCCTCGGGCGAAATTGATTTTGATAAAATCAAAGCACTTCCGCTTGACGAGGCTCGGCGCGAACTTCTCAAAATCTACGGCGTCGGCGTAAAGGTTGCAAACTGCGCACTGCTTTTCGGCTTTAAATTCTACGATGCTTTTCCGATTGATGTTTGGATGAAACGCGTTATGGAATATTATCCTGACGGCCTGCCCGAATGTTTTTCGGGTATCGAGGGAATCGCACAGCAGTATCTGTTCTACTGGGCACGAAATAATCTGAAATAAAAAATGTCGCTTTGAATGCGACCATATTGCAAAAAAATTCCTCTATAATGCGAATTGTAAGGCGAAAGCCAATAACATTACGGAGGAATTTTTATTATGAAGAAAAACAATATTACAGAGCTTGCATTTATCATCGACCGCTCAGGTTCAATGAGCGATTTGACAAGCGACACAATCGGCGGATTCAATTCGATGATTTCAAAACAAAAGAAAATCGACGGCGAATGTCTTGTCACAACAATTTTGTTTGACCACCGACTTCAAACGCTCCATGACAGAGTGCCGCTCCTGCAAATCAAGCCGATGAACGAAAAAGACTATTGCCCCTGCGGATGCACTGCGCTCATCGACGCAATCGGCTACGGTGTTGAGCATATCGAAACAATCCACAAATATATCCGCCCCGAAGATGTGCCGAGCAACACAATGTTTGTCATCATCACCGACGGAATGGAAAACGCATCGCATATTTACACTTCAAACGAAGTTAAGACAATGATCAGCCGCCACAAAGAGCAGGGCTGGGAGTTTCTTTTCATCGGCGCAAATATCGACGCCGTTGAAACAGCCTCGTCATACGGTATCGACCGAGACAGAGCCGTTAATTATATTCCCGACGAGCAGGGCACAAGCATTATATATGATGCAACATGCAGTGCCGTCGAAAATCTCCGCTGTGCAATGCCTATCGACGCCGGTTGGTGCGGCGACATCGACAACGATTATAAAAAAAGAAAAAAGAAAATAAAATAAAAAAAGCAAAGCAGACAAGCGGATGATTTTGCTCCGCTTGTCTGCTCAATTATTTTTCTCATTATATAAATAATTACACAAATAAAAAAACCGTGTCGATGCCGACACGGTTTTAATATTAAAATACAAGTTTTTCTTCGATGAATTTTTCAAGCTCGGAGATTGGGAGTCTAACCTGCTCCATTGTGTCACGGTCGCGGACTGTAACGCAATTGTCCTCAAGCGAATCGAAATCGTATGTGATGCAGTACGGTGTGCCGATTTCGTCTTGACGGCGGTATCTCTTGCCGATTGAGCCTGCGTCATCATAATCAATGTTGAATTTCTTTGAAAGAGATGCAAACACTTCTTCAGCCTGCTCGTTGAGTTTCTTTGAAAGCGGCAAAATGGCAGCCTTGAACGGAGCAAGCACCGGATGGAAGTGCATTACAACACGGGTATCGTTCTTCTCTGCGTCGATAACCTCCTCGTCATAAGCCTCGCAAAGAATTGCAAGAAAGAGTCTTTCAACGCCGAGTGACGGTTCGATAACATACGGAACATATCTTTCGTTTGTTGTGCCGTCGAAATATTCAAGGTTTTTGCCCGATGTTTTAATGTGCTGTGTGAGGTCGTAGTCTGTTCTGTCGGCAACGCCCCAAAGCTCGCCCCAGCCGAACGGGAAGAGATATTCAAAGTCTGTTGTTGCCTTTGAATAGAAGCAAAGCTCTTCTGGATCGTGGTCGCGAAGACGAAGGTTTTGCTCTGTGATGCCGAGAGAGTAGAGCCAATCGCGGCAGAAGCCTCTCCAATAATCGAACCACTCAAGGTCAGTGCCCGGTTTGCAGAAAAATTCAAGTTCCATTTGCTCAAATTCTCTTACGCGGAAGATGAATTTGCCCGGTGTGATTTCGTTTCTGAATGATTTACCGATTTGCGCAACGCCGAACGGAACTTTTTTTCTTGTTGTTCTTTGGATGTTTGCAAAGTTTACGAAAATACCCTGCGCCGTTTCGGGGCGAAGATAAATTTCGTCCTTGCTGTCTTCCGTAACACCTTGGAATGTTTTAAACATAAGATTGAACTGACGAATATCGGTAAAGTTTGTTTTGCCGCAGTTCGGGCACGGAATTTTGTGCTCTTTGATATAGTCGCTCATCTGCTCATTTGTCCAGCCGGCAACATTTGTGCCGTCAAAATTTTCGATGAGGTCATCTGCTCTGTGGCGTGTTTTACACTCACAGCAGTCCATAAGCGGGTCGGAAAATCCGCCAAGGTGACCCGATGCAACCCAAGTTTGCGGATTCATAAGAATTGCAGAGTCAAGCCCTACATTATATTTATTTTCCTGGATGAATTTTTTTCTCCAAGCCGATTTGATGTTTGTTTTGAGTTCAACACCGAGCGGACCGTAGTCCCAAGTGTTTGCAAGACCGCCGTAAATTTCGCTTCCCGGATATACAAAGCCTCTGCCTTTGCAAAGGGCAACGATTTGGTCAAGTGATTTTTCGGTATTAAGCATAAGTGCTACCTCCGTTTTTAACAATATAAAGGTATTATAATATAACCCCGGCGATTAGTCAATTGATATGTTTATTTTTATTTTCAAATAATCCGCGTTTTGCGGCTAATAATAACAGTATCAACAATTTAATCATATATAAAAAATCTAAAAGGAATGATTTTTATGCCGAAAAACTTACAAGGCTCAAAAACAGAGGAAAATTTGAAACTTGCCTATTCGCTCGAGTCGCAGGCACGCAACAAATACACATTTTATGCCGACAAGGCGAAAAAGGACGGCTACGAGCAAATCGCCGCACTGTTTGAGGATACAGCCGACAACGAGCGCGCCCATGCGGAGCTTTGGTACAAGTTTTTTCACAACAACGCCGTGCCGTCAACCGCAGAAAATCTTGCCGATGCCATTCACGGCGAAAATGACGAATGGACTCATTTTTATCCCGAGTTTGAGCGTGTTGCCCGTGAGGAGGGCTTTGACGAAATCGCCGACCTTTTCAAAGCTGTTGCCGAAATCGAAAAAAGCCACGAGGACAGATACAAAAAGCTCCTCAACAATGTCAACGGAAAGCTTGTTTTTTCAAAGGACGGCGATGCAATTTGGATGTGCCGCAATTGCGGCAATATCGTCATCGGCAAAAACGCGCCGTTTGTTTGCCCGGTGTGTAAAAAGCCGCAAGCGTATTTTGAAATCAAAAACGAAAATTATTGATGCAATGCTCATTTTTTGTGATTTGACCCTGCCGACAAGGGGGCGATTGTCTGTTTTATCGTTTTGATGACGATTTGATTACGGTCGATGCCGACGAAATTGACAAAAACCGCCTCACGGCAGGCTATGTCACAACTGCTCGGCTTGACGATATTTGCACGCGGTTTTCGATTCCGTCCGCATGCTCACAGCTTTGCAAAAATCCGCCTGCCTCGCCGAAGCCTTTTGTCGAGCTTTATGACGATTTTACCTTTTTGTTTCTCGCAACACCTGCCGCCGACGGCGGAGATTTTGATATTGCGGCGGTTTTCATCAAAAAGAATTTTTTGCTCGTTGTCGATGTCAGGGACAGCGATTGTTCGACGCGAAACGGATTTTTCTCCGCTCTTTCAAAATATCCACTTGCAAATGTATCGCTCGAAAAGCTTCTTGCCGCGTTTTTAAACGCCGTGACTGCGGATGATTTCAAATCTGCCGAGGAAAAGGGTTTTGAGATTTCACGCCTTGAGGAAATTGTTTTGTCGGAGCGCGCCGGGCAAAATTTCAACTCGGGTTTGTTGAAAATCAAGCGTGAACTGCTTTTGATGCAAAATTATTACGAGCATTTAATCGACATCGGTGAGGCGCTCGAGGAGAACGAAAACGAAATTTTTTCAAAAAAAGAGCTGCGCTGTATATCGGGCTTTACACAAAGGGCACGCCGTCTGCGTGAGGACGCCGATTCGCTCCAAAGCGCCGTTATGCATTTGCAGGACTCGTATCAATCCTCGCTCGATTTAAAGCTTAACAATACAATGAATTTTTTTACCGTGATTACGGCGGTGTTTTTTCCGCTCACCGTGATTGTCGGCTGGTACGGCATGAATTTCGACTCAATGCCCGAGTTGCGGTGGCGATACGGCTACGCTTTTGTCATTGCGCTTTCGGTCGGCGTTGTTTCACTGCTTTTGTATGCCGTCAAGCGGCACCGTTGGCTTTGAGGGCAAACTGATTGCGGTATTAAAACAAGTGCGGCATGAATTAATTGCATTAGTTTGGTTTACCCCTTGAAAGATTTGCTTTTATAATATATAATAAGTTTATCTTTTTACGGAGGAGAGTTTATGGAAAAAATTCTTGTTCTCGATTTCGGCGGTCAGTACAACCAACTTATCGCAAGGCGTGTGCGCGACCACAATGTTTATGCCGAAATCCTTCCCTATACAACACCTATTGACGAAATTAAATCAAAAAATTACAAGGGCATCATCTTCACCGGCGGACCTAATTCCGTTTTTGATATGAGCTCGCCGCACTATACTGCCGACATTCTCGATTTGGGCATTCCTGTGCTCGGCATCTGCTACGGCTGCCAGCTCATCGCTTGGATGGCAAAGGGCGAGGTTAAAACCGCACCCGTTTCGGAGTACGGCAAGATTGATTTCAATGTGTTAAACAAAGAGTCAAAACTTTTTAAAAATGTTCCCGAAACATCGGTTGTTTGGATGAGCCATACAGACTATATTTCCACCGCTCCGCAGGGCTTTGCCGTTATCGGCAACACAAACGATTGCCCGTGCGCCGCTATGGAAAATGTTGAAAAAAATATTTACGCCGTTCAGTTCCACCCCGAGGTTACTCACTCACAGTTTGGCAACCAAATGCTTTATAATTTCCTTTATGAAGTTTGTCATTGCAAGGGCGATTGGGTTATGGACAACTTTATCGACGACACTGTTGCTGCGCTTAAGAAAAAAATCGGCGACAAAAATGTTATTCTCGGCCTTTCCGGCGGTGTTGACAGCTCCGTTGCAGCAGGCTTGCTTTCACGCGCTGTCGGCAAACAACTCACCTGCGTTTTTGTTGACCAAGGCTTGATGCGTAAGGACGAGGGCGATTTTGTAGAGCAAACATTCACTTCGCTTTTCGATATGAATTTTGTCCGTGTTAATTGCGGCGACCACTTTATGCAGTGCCTCAAGGGCGTTACCGACCCCGAGGAGAAAAGAAAAATCATCGGCACCGAGTTTTACAAGGTGTTCTGGGACGAGGTTCGCTCAAGAGCCGAAGATGGCTATTTTGCACAGGGCACAATTTATCCCGACAGAATAGAATCCGGCAAGGGCAAGAGCGACGGCAAGGCAAACACCGCCGTCATCAAAACTCACCACAATATGGTTAAAAAGCCCGATGATATTAATTTTATCGACACAATCGAGCCGCTCGGCGATTTGTTTAAGGACGAGGTCCGCAAGGTCGGCGAAAAGCTCGGTATTCCGAAAGAACTTGTATGGCGTCAGCCGTTTCCGGGTCCGGGACTCGGAGTCAGAATCCTCGGCGAAGTCACAGCCGAAAAGGTCAAAATCCTTCAGGATGCAGACTGGGTTCTCCGCGACGAAATGTCTAAAAACGGCTACGAAAAAGAGCTTGCGCAGTTCTTCTGCGTTCTCCCCGGCGTCAATTCGGTCGGCGTTATGGGTGACCACAGAACATATGACAATGTCGTTGTCATCCGCGCTGTTACAACCGATGATTTCATGACCGCCGATTGGGCAAAAATCCCCTATGATATTCTCGCAAAGGTTTCAAACCGCATCACTAACGAGTGCGCTCACATCAACCGCGTAGTCTACGACATAACCTCCAAACCCCCCGGAACAGTCGAGTGGGAGTAATTAACAGAAGTCGTGAAAGTGGCTTAAACACTGGGTTTTGAGTGTTTGCCGACTTTAAACGATACTGTTTTGATACTGTTTCACTAATTTAATACAAAGGGAAAACCCCTAATGTATGACTCAATTCATACATTAGGGGTTATTTTTATTCACCGTTTTTCTTTTTGTCCCATAATTCCATAAGTTTTTTATGGTTTTCTCTTGCGGCACTCATAGGGTAATTATAACGCCACTCATCATATTCCTCTTGCGTTATTTCTCCGTTTTTGAGCTGCTCATGTTTTTTGCTCCATTCCATAAACCCGTCGGATTCGTGAGATGTGGGGTTTTTCGGCATTAAATAAGGCAAACCTATTTCATCGGTGCAAATATGTAAATCGTACTCATCTTCAAGTGCGAAAAGAAGCTGAAATAACGCTTCGTAATTATTTATATCGGGAACTTCTAAAGCTGACGGCTGTACACCGACAATAGCGGCTAACCGTTCAACATATTTACCCTTTGGTCGTCTTGTTCCGCTTTCATATTGAGCAATGCGAACATCTGCTCCGAGTTTGTCAAAGCCTGCGGCTAAGCCTAATTGTTTTTGCGTGAGATTTTTTCTTTTTCTAAACCTCTTTAATCTATCGCCAACTGTCATATCTTACTCCTAAACATTTTTGTATAATTCGATTATAACCGATAAATTTGAAATTTGCAACACATTAAACAAAAAAGTTTAATGAAATTGTGTCATAAGTATTGACATAAACAAAAATGTTTAGTATTATACAAATGAACACTAAACAATAATGTTTAGTTATATTCATAGATGGGAGGTGAAAAAATGAAAGATAAGTTATTTATGCATGTAGAGGAAGTTCAAGAACAACTTTGTGTATCAAGAGCTTTTGCTTATAATATTATAAGAGATTTGAATAAGGAGCTTGAATCAAAAGGCTTTAAGGTTATTAACGGTAGAGTAAGTAGAAAATACTTTAATGAAAAATTCTATGGCATTAAGGATGATGAGAAAGGAGAGTAGATATAATGCCAGCTTACAAAGCAAAAGAACAAAATTCGTGGTATGCATCCTTTTACTATAAAGATTGGGAAGGCATACAAAGACGAAAGGTCAAAAGAGGCTTTAATACAAAGCACAAGGCACAAGCTTGGGAACGAGAGTTTTTATCAAAACAAGCTGGTAATCTTGATATGAAGTTTTCATCTTTTGTGAATATCTACAAAGAGGATATGAAAGATCGTATTAAGCAAAACACTTGGATTGGAAAAGAAGGAATAATTGATGAAAAGATTTTACCGTATTTCAAAGATAAATCTATAAATGAAATCAAACCTTCAGATGTTCGAGCTTGGCAAAAGGAAATAATGAATTTGCGAATGTCAAATGGTAAGCCTTATTCACAAACCTATCTCAAGTCAATACACAATCAGTTGAGTGCTATATTTAATCATGCTGTTAGGTACTATGATTTGAAAAGCAATCCAGCAAGAAAAGCAGGAAACATGGGCAAAAAAGAAAGCGATAAAGAAATGCTTTTTTGGACCAAAGAGGAATATTTACAGTTTGCTGATGCAATGATGGATAAGCCAGTATCGTATTATGCTTTTGAAATCTTATATTGGTGTGGTTTACGACTTGGCGAAATGCTAGCATTAACTCCGGCAGATTTTAACTTTGATAATAGAACAATTAGAATAAATAAGTCTTATCAAAGAATAAATGGTGAGGATGTCATTACTGATCCAAAAACAGCCAAAAGCAAAAGAATTGTCAATATGCCAGAATTCTTATGTGATGAAATGAAAGATTACATTAGTAGCTTTTATGGTATCGAAGACGATGATAGGATTTTCCAAATCACAAAAAGCTATATGCATCACGAAATGGACAGAGGATGTAAGGCAGCCAATGTAAAGCGAATTCGTATTCATGATTTACGACATTCACATGTATCACTATTAATCAACATGGGTTGTAGTGCAGTAGATATCGCTAATCGTGTAGGTCATGAAAGCATTGATATTACATTTAGATATGCTCATATGTTCCCTAACAAGCAAAGTGAAATAGCTAACAAATTAAATATAGAAAGGAGTGCTTGATATGTCGGCTAAAAATTTAGATTATAAAGGCAGACTTAGGAGCAAAATAGTTTCATTTAGAATGTCACCTGAAGAAGCAAAGCTACTTGACGATTATGTTATTGCTTCTGGTTTAACAAAGCAAGAATATATAATCAAACGAGTAATGCAAAATGACATTGTTGTAAATGGCAATCCAAAAGTATATAAGGGGTTGAGAGATAATCTCAACAAGGTATATGACGAGCTATGTAGAATTGAAAAGGGCTCTGAAATATCAGAAGAAACATTGTGCTTAATTTGTTATGTCGCTGCTATATTGAAAGGTATGGGAGGTGAGAATAATGCAAAATGAGCAACAAAAAAAGACTGCTTTTGAATCATCTGCGGCAACAGATGAAAAGCAGCCACTAATCAATAGCACTAATAGTATAACCGAAAAGGAAGATATTTGCAACTCTTTTGATGATGACATTTTCAAAGAATTCAAGGAAGAAGGTCGCAAGGATTTTATGCGTACCATTGATATGAATGAACTTTTTGATATGCCCTTCAAACCAAGAGTACCAATAATTGATGGCATATTGCATAAAGGATTGTATCTGTTTGCAGGAGCTCCAAAGGTTGGTAAATCATTTGCAATGGCACAAATTGGATATTGTGTTAGTAAAGGTATCAACCTTTGGGACAAAAAGACAAGGCAAGGTACAGTATTGTATCTTGCCCTAGAGGACAACTATCAAAGACTTCAAGACAGATTAAGCCAGATGTTTGGATTGGAAAGCACAGAAAATTTTGTGTTTTCAACAGAAGCAAATAATATTGGAACAGGTCTTGAGGAACAGATAGAAAGATTTGTTAGAGAGCATAAAAACACTGCACTTGTGATTATTGATACCTTGCAAAAGGTTAGAAAGTTTGATGCCGATAAGTTTAGTTATTCATCAGATTATCAAATGATTACAGCTCTAAAAAAGTTGGCTGATAGGTTAGATATTTGTATCTTGGTTGTGCATCACACAAGAAAGCAAGAGGCAGAAGATACATTTGATGCTATCTCTGGAACTAATGGTTTGCTTGGTGCTGCTGATGGGGCATTCCTTTTACAGAAAGAAAAAAGGATTGCCAACAAGGCAAAGTTAAGCATAACTGGTAGAGATCAGCAAGATCAATGCTTGCATTTAGAGTTCAATAAACAAACGTTGCTTTGGGAATTAACGGAGATTGAAAACGAGTTGTTCCCAGAGCCAAAGGATGAATTGATAGAAAAGATAGCTTCTTTCTTTTCGGAGGATAATCCAAGATTTGAAGGCACAGCAACAGAGCTAATCGAATTATTAGGACTTGATATTTCATCAAATGCTTTGTCAAGAAAGCTAAATGTAAGTGCTAGTAAACTGTGTCGTAATTACAATATTTATTATCAACACGAGCGAAATAGTCAAAGGAAATTGATAATATTAACACTTGTTAATGACGATATATGACGATAATGACGGTATTATGGTGGTATCAAAATATCGTCATATACCGTCATAGATTATGATTTATGAGGTGTAAAAATGAGAAAAAATATTGTAATTTTAGTTGCAATTATTGCAGTTTGTATGGTTGCTTGTAGCAATGTTAATACAGTAAAAACTGTTGAAAGCACAACTGTTATTTCTTCGGTTAGTACAGAAAATGTGAGCGTTGAAACAACAAAAGTTATTTCAACAACCGTTAAAAATACAACCGAAAGAGAAACAAAAGCACAGACTACACGGGCTGAAACAACAACTCAAAAACCTATTACAACAAGAGCAACAACCACAGTTGCAACAACAAAAAGCAAGCCTACAACTACAAAAGCTACGACTACTAAAAGGATTACAGACACAAAGAAAGTTACCACAACCGAAGCATATTTTTGTGATGAAGGTGGTACTCATCACAGCTGTTCAGTTGGTCCAATAGGATGGGTAAACTCTTATGAAGAAGCACAAGACAAAGCATTAGAATACATTGCCGACTATGACACATCTGGCAATTTTAGAGTCGAGGAGTGTTTCTATTGTGGTAAGTTTACTGCTTCTGTAAAACTACATTGATTGTTGTGTAATTGTTGCTTTTGTCAAAGCCTCGCAGAGCGCAAAGTACTTATGATACGCCAAGTGTCAAAAGTGCCTTTGCGTTACTCTTGGCAAGAGTAACAGAACGCAGAAAGGTTTAATTATAAAGAAAGGAAAGATTATTTTGTTATTATCAAGTATAAGCATAACATTTGGCAAAGGTGTATTAGACCATAACACTCGTAAATTTACAGCCGAAAATGTTGATAAGAGCAGAACAAAATTCAATGTTGAATACGAAAACAAATCACTTGAAGAAGCATATCATATTTTGTTTGATGAGCCTCTGAAAATATACAATGAAAAGCAGAAACGAAACGATAGAAAGATAAATAATTATCTTGAGCATATCAAGAAAAGCAATCAAGAAAAAACATTCTATGAAATTGTTGTTCAAATAGGTAATATGAAAGATTTTGGAGTTAATATGAGAACTGCCGAAATCGCAAAAACAATACTTGATGAATACATGAAAAGTTTTCAAGAACGAAATCCATATTTATATGTTTTCTCTGCTCATCTTCATTTAGATGAATCAGCTCCACACTTGCATATTGATTTTGTTCCATATACCACCAATAGCAAACGAGGACTTGATACAAGGGTATCATTAAAAAAAGCTCTATCAAATCAAGGCTTTGAAGGAACAGGTAGAGGCGATACTGAAACAATGCTGTGGATACAATCCGAAAAGGAAGCATTAGCAAATGTAATGTATCGTAATGATGTTGAATGGGAACAGCAAGGCAATAACAATAAGCACTTGTCCGTTACTGAATTCAAAAAGCAACAAAGAGTAAAAGAGTGCAACGAATTAGAAAACAGGGTTACAGAGCTTAAAGAGGATATTGATGCTTTTACCGAAGGCAAACAGATTATTGAAGAACTATCATCTATCGAGGAATTTGATGAAATGTTTGAGCTCCCAGAGCCAGATCGATTTATGTCTGCTAAAACTTACAAAACAAAGATTGTTCAACCGATAATAGATAAAATGAAATCTTTTGTTAAAGGTTTGATAGTTAAATATTTGGAAACAAGACAAGAACTTAATTATGCAAACAGACAGGTAAAGGATTTATCTTGGGACAATTACCACCTTAAAGAGTCTAATCGTAATTATCAAAAACATAATCAAAAACTGTACAAGGAAAATTCAAGTTATCGCTTGTTGAGAAAGCTATTAGGCAAAAAACAAATTGATCAATTAATTGACCAAGCAAAACAAAGAAAATCAAAGGAGAGAGAATTATGAAAAATTGTATTACAGATGAAAGAACAGGCATTAGTTACACACTTGTTGGAAATGTATATATCCCTAAACTTGTATCAACCGATGCAAGCTATGAGATAGGTCGTTGGGGTAAACAACGCAAGGAGTACATTAAGCAAAACAAACCTGTGTTCTATTCAATGCTTGTCACTCAATGCAAACTAAATTCATATCTACACGACATTGATATTAGAGCAAGTGATATGTATGATACTCTTGTGAAGCAACTTGCAGAGCGAGAAGGCATCACAGAGCAATTCAAAGCAAATGATATGATGGCTTGGGTACAAGCTATGAATAACATCTCAAATCGTGCAAAAGGAATTGTATATAACGATATAATATTTAATTTAGAATAAGCATCCAATTTTATAATTGGATGCTTTATGTCTGTATTTGTAGACTTAATTAAATTTATGCGTTATATTGTAAGAAAAATGTAAAGGTGATGTTATGTACTATAATA
>ERZ779889.1103-NODE-1103-length-28852-cov-4.899747_pt1 | contig 28852 bp, 16 predicted proteins | sample MGYA00511030_ERZ779889 | MGnify/ENA primary metagenome ERZ779889 (study PRJEB29588, sample SAMEA2160616) | human gut metagenome | biome: human gut; feature: human-associated habitat; material: faeces | place: Denmark | collected 2008/2010 ...
TGTATATACGATTCAAATAAAAATCACGAAAAAAGGAGTGTAAACAATGGCTTTTGGTGATAATTTAAAAAGGCTCAGAACCAATAAAGAATTCACTCAAGAATATTTGGGCAAGGTATTATGCCTTAGCCGCACAACGATTTCTAATTATGAAAAAGGTAAAATGCAACCGTCAATTGAAACTTTGATTAAATTATCAGAAATATTCAATGTCACAGTTGATGAGTTGATAAAGCAATAAAAATCCGCCCTGCTCGACTGGTCCTCGAACAGAGCGGAATCATCCACACAGGGTGCAGATGATGCAGTTTAATGCAAAATAATTGTATCACACTCCCCTGAATTTTTCAAGTTTTGAATATCAGGGGATTTTTGCACCCTTTTTTAAGCAAAAGGAGTGTATAAAATGAAACTGCCTAACGGCTACGGCTCTGTTTATAAGCTGAGCGGAAACAGGCGCAATCCGTGGGTTGCCTGCGTGACAATAGGATACAACAAAGAAACACGCAATCAGGAACGCAGGGTTATTGGCTACTTTCCCAACAAGCCGAAAGCTCTGAACGCTCTTGCTGATTACAATCAAAACCCGTTTGATGTTGATTCGGCAAGACGCACTTTTTCAGAAATTTATGAACTTTGGTACAAGGAGTTCATCACCGAAGACACAAATCCGAACACCAAAAGACAGTATAATGCGGCATACAAACAATGCTCAATGTTATACAATCGCAAGATGTCCGATATAAAAATCATTGATATGCAACGAGTTCTCGACAACTGCAACAACGGTTATCAATCGGTTAGGCGAATTAAAATTCTGTTGAACAAAATCTACGAATACTGCATATTTCACGATATGCTCCATAACAATCTTGCAGAAAAATTGAAAATCAATGCAAAGTCAGATGAAACAAAACGAGCACGCAGGGAGTTTTCGGAAAGCGAAATAAATCTTTTGTGGGAATATTCAAATCTTGATTCGGTAAAAATAGTGCTTATGCTGATTTATTCGGGAGTGCGTGTGTCTGAACTTCTCAATCTGAAAATTTCAAATGTAAACCTTGACGAACAGACTTTCTTTGTTGAAAGTTCAAAGACCGATTCAGGTGTACGAACCGTGCCTATAGCAGATAAAGTACTGCCGTTTTGGCAGAAGTTCATCAGCGATTCTCAATGTGGATATGTTCTGAATAACACCAATGGCAAGCCGCTGAAATACGATAACTTTAAACGCAACTACTGGACACCTCAGCAAAACGATTTAGGTTTAGACCACACCATACACGAAACAAGACACACCTGCATTTCAATGCTTGTATCGGCAAATGTGAACCACACAATCATCAAAAAAATAGTCGGTCACAAGTCGAAAATGGACTTGACCGAAAAGGTTTACACCCACATAAACCAAAAAGAATTAGTGAATGCAATCAACAAAATATAGTCTTATATTATCCTGAATTGTTCATAATTATGTTCCGTAGCTTACATATAGCTAACAAAATCCCCCATTTTCACCATTCCAATGCCCCTTGCAAGTTACCTGCACCAACAGCCGTTTCTTATGCAGGGACGGCTGTTTTGTACCACATTTTCGGTCTGTTTTATGGTGACTTTCAAAATATTTGAATTAATTTTGAATAAAAAACGAAAATTATGTTGACAAATCCGAAAATATGGTATATAATAATCAAGCTGTCGTTGTTAAACAACATTTCGAGGTGTAGCTCAGTTTGGTAGAGTGCTTGGTTTGGGACCAAGATGCCGCAGGTTCGAGTCCTGTCACCTCGACCAACTAAATAAGCCGTACCGTAAGGTGCGGCTTATTTAGTTGGTGCGTATAGCCGGCGCATACCCACTGCAGATGCGAGGATGGAAAGAACACATACATTTGAACCACAACAAAGGATAAAAGAGAAACAAATGCAGGCGTTGAACCGAACAGCTTCGCATTTAGCAGTCTCCACCCGGCAAATGTTTTGTACTAACACCCCTATTTTCAGCACGCCTTTGGATTCAAAGAAAATTCCAGGATTGCCGCATCTATCATGCTTGTCCGCTCAAAATCCGAAAGTGCCTTTTGAACCTGCCGAATCATGATGTCCGATACTTCAATCCCTGCACTTTTGGTTTCATTGCTTTTCATGTTTGTAACATCAATTAATAAGTGCTGCAAACATCTGATAAATAAAATGACGAAAATCTCCAAAACCTATTGAAAAACGTTGAAAAGTATGGTATCATAATAACGTATTAAAGTAAAGCAGGGAGTTGGGGGCTATGAAACATTCCTTGGCACTTATCACTTTAGGAATTGTAACCGGTCTTCTCTTCTGCTTTTACGCTCTGCCAAAGCATAAAATAATCTTTATTGCCGTCGCCGCCTGCCTTGGAATCGCTGCGCTTCTGCTTTCGTTTACAAAGTCAAAAGCTCATGCTGAGGCTCTTATGGCGTCGGTTGTTTTTATATCTTCGGCATTCGCCGGGATGTATAATGTCTATTACACCAACACCCACGTTGAAGCACTAAAAAAGCTTTCAGGAGAGCAAATCGAACTGACAGGAACAGTAACTGACCTGCGCGGCGAGGGCTATTGCCGCATAACCATCTCAGGAAAAATCAACGATGTGCGCTGCCGTGTGAGCTTTTACAGCTCTGAACCCATAGAGTACGGCTCGAGGGTGACGCTGAATGCAGTTATTCACGTAATAACCGATTCTGAGGATATCCTTTACAGTTACCCAGACCGCAGATTTGTAAATCTTGACAACGTGTATATCAGAAAAATAGAGGCTGCCAAAGGCGTCACCGCCGCTATAGCATCCTTACGTATATACAGCCGCAGAGTTTCCAAAAGGATAGCCGCTGCTTGCGGGAAGAAGTACGGCGGAATTCTTTGCGCCATGCTCTGCGGGGACACCACGCTTATCTCAAAAGACACAAGAACTGCAATGACCAGAGCCGGAATAGGACATATCCTTGCGGTTTCTGGTCTTCACGTCTCTGTTATTGCAGGCTTTACTGCGCTTGTTCTGAGAAGATTCGGCAAATCTGTGTCTTTCATTGCAAGTGAGGCGGTAATGCTGCTATTTATCATTTTTTCGGGTGCAAAAATATCTTCAATAAGGGCGCTTATAATGATGAGCGTTCTTTTGTTTTCCGATTTGATTCTGCAGGAGTATTCCGGCAAGGAATCTATAGCGCTTTGCATAGTTGTGATGTCGATAGCCAACCCTTACATAATTGCCAGCCCTTCCTTTATACTTTCGGTAACAGGTGTGTTCGGCGCGGGGACAGCTGCAAGCGCAGTCATTGACAGTTTTCGTATAAAAAGTAGAATTCTTCAGGGGCTGATGGTATCTGCCTGCGCGGCGGTATGTACTCTCCCCGCAACAATATCCTTCTTCGGGGAGATATCGCTGGTGTCTGTTGCCACAAACTTTCTGCTTGTTCCACTGTGCTCAGCTGCCCTCTGTCTTTCAATGATATTCGCGCTGTTCGGCTGTCCTGCATTTCTTGAATTTCTGGTGATACTTGCTTCAAAGCTGACATCAATAGCTTTAAGTGCAAGTGAGATAATAAGCTCTCTGCGCTTCTCGTGGATATCCGTAAAAGCAGGCTTTACAGCCGGATGGATAACAATTATTGTAATTGTGCTCGGTACAGCTGTATCCCTTATATATTTGTTCACCGGAAGCATTAAGAAAACATCAAAGGCTGCGGCTTTTGCATATCTATTGGCTGTTCTGATAATGTTATGTGCGGCAAATCTCGACAGGCGGCAGGTTTACCTTAATGTTGAAACCCAAAACGGGGAGTTTGTCTGCACCGTTTCAAAGGGAGAATCCTCAGTCCTCGTTTTCTCTGATGAAAGCTTTGCAGACAGATATCTTGATGGATTGGATGGCAATACTGCCGACGTTGAATTCGCAATAATCCTAAGCGACTATGAAAGCCAAGCTGCCGTCATCAGAAAACTGCGCTCTGACGGGGCAATCAATCCAATAATTCTTTCAGGAGATAACGAAGTCACTGTTTCAGTATTCGGAATCATAATAACGGCTTCGCCCGATTCTGCACAATTCGTCAGCGCCGACGGACAGCTGTTTATCGCTAAAAGAAAAAAGAGCGAATATGCTGATATATCAATATCCGTCTTCGATGGCGTAAGCATCATAAATGCTAATGATGAGATAAGAATCGTCGAGGATGAGTTAGAGATTGAATACAGACTTGAGAAAATAGTAGGCAATCGAGCATTTGGAATGGAACAGGTCAAAACGATGACCGTCCCTGAACTTTTTAATCAGAATGAATAATCGGATATCATAGTAGTATCGCGGACACACATATAACAGTTTTGAAGATAACATTTGGCGAATCGGCATTTATCGAGAAGAAAAAACGCGAAATAGTTGGATGATATTTGATGTATAATACTAATTCTACGTAAAAGTGTTGCTGTAAAATCGCCACAAAACCGCTATACGATGGGATTTTGCAGCGATTTTATAGACACTTTTTAACGTAGAATAAGTATAATAACAAGCACTTCATCCTCCGGCAGACTTCTCCGCTGGAGGATGATTATATAGTCTATTCAGCGTTCTTTTCAAGCTCTGCAATGATTTTCTTGAAAGCTTCATCATCCCTTACGAAATCGAATCTGCAATCATTGAAATCCTTAAGTCTTAAATTGCAGGTATTTCCGACGAAATTCTTTGAGGTGTTTGATTCTTTATACTTCAAGCGGTTCACCATCGGCGCGGTATAGTCCATATCCTTTAGGTTTGCTCTGATAACCGCATATTTTGTGCTGTCTTCAAGAGCCTTCAAGGTGCTCTCGGCATCCTTCATTTCTGCGTATTCAGTAGCAATACATCGATAATAATATGATACCATATTCGCATCGTGTCCGATATTACCGTCCGAATACAGCCGTTTGAGTATGTCGATTGCAAACCGAAACGCTTCAATGATTTCTTCGTGAGAGAAATCCACCTTAACCGTCATGCCCATAGCCGTCAACGAGGCCTGTAATATCAACATCTTGATATATCTTTGGCACGCCTCAACGCCTTCCTCGCCATCAAGAATATGCGCCCTGAAATACTCCTTCGTAGCATAGAAGCTACCAAACATATCGGCGTAATGCAGTGCTTTTTCCTTGTCTATGCTATCGTAGGTATAGCAAAGGGTCTGTATTGCGCTTTCCCTTTGTTCGGAATCGGTTGTTTTCTCCAAAAGCTCCTGCGCAAGCGCGATTTTTCGCTCGGCATCGTCTTTCGGGCAGGGGTATACGGCATCGCCGTTGATGGCAGACATCAAGCCCTCTATAACCCGACAGTCGTTCGGATATTCCGAGTACGCCTTTTCCCACAATTCAAGATTCTTTTGGTTTTCGCCGTTATGGCAGTAAATATTGCTCCGGCGCTGATACTCGGCTATTTCTTCCTCCACCCTCGCCTGTTCGACGCCGAGCAGTTCATCGACGGTAATATCAAAATAGAACGCAATTTTGGGCAGGAGGGTTATATCGGGAAAGCCTTCACCGCGTTCCCACTTTCCCACCGACTGCGGAGTAATTCCGAGATGGTTTGCAAGCGCCTCCTGAGTGACGTTTTTCTGTTGGCGCAGTGTGCGCAGTTTGTCCTTTAAGCTGATTTCCATGATTCAATCCACCTTTATTCAGATTGATAAGCGCTTATCTTGGCTTTAATTATAACGAATTTTCAGCGGGATTTCAAGAACCGCAAAGTTTACCTTTGGGCGGATTTTACAACGAGTGGTTGTGAAGGCTTGAATCAGATTGAAGCTCGGCTGGAAATCGCGTATTAGTCGGCAATATCGCGAAAAACAGCGTAAAAGCTATTGTCAATCGGCAAAAAATGTGATATAATATATGGCGTTTATTCTAAAAGCTAAAGGGGAATTACTTTGACAGGACCAATTTGATATGAACGGCGCAACTTACTCAATCACCTCATAATATAACTTATTTACAGGAGGAATTATTTTGCCGGACAATAAAATGATAGAAGAGATAAACCGCAGAAGAACCTTTGCGATAATCTCCCACCCCGACGCGGGTAAGACTACACTTACCGAAAAGCTCCTTTTATACGGCGGAGCTATAACCCTTGCCGGCTCGGTAAAGGGAAAGAAGACCGACAGGCACGCAGTTTCCGACTGGATGGAAATCGAAAAGCAAAGAGGTATTTCAGTTACCAGCTCGGTCATGCAGTTTGAATACGAGGGCTGCTGTATAAACATTCTTGACACTCCCGGACACCAGGACTTTTCCGAGGACACCTACCGCACCCTTATGGCGGTAGATTCAGCAGTAATGGTTATAGATGCAGCCAAGGGCGTTGAGAATCAGACAAGAAAGCTTTTTAAGGTATGCGTCATGCGGCATATACCTATATTCACATTCATCAACAAGCTCGACCGCGATTCACGCAATCCGTTTGATTTGCTCACGCAGATTGAAGATGAGCTTGGAATAGCCACCTGCCCGATGAACTGGCCCATAGGCAACGGTGTTGATTTCAAGGGCGTTTACGACCGGAATTCACGCAAGGTAATATCCTACACCGCCAACGGAGGTCAGCGCGAGGTTGAATCGGTTGAAGCCGAACCGGGCGACCCCTGCCTTGATTCTTTGATAGGTGAAGCCAACCACCGTCAGCTTTCGGAGGATATAGAGCTTTTGGACGGCGCAAGCGATGAGCTTGACCTTGAGCGTGTTGCAAAGGGCGAATTAAGCCCCGTATTCTTCGGCTCTGCTCTTAATAACTTCGGTGTTGAACCTTTCCTGGAAGGATTTTTGAAGATGACTTCCCCGCCGCTTCCGAGAGTATCGGACAAGGGTATCATCGAACCGACAGAGGATGTCTTCTCGGCGTTTGTATTCAAGATTCAGGCGAACATGAACAAGGCTCACCGCGACAGGCTGACCTTTATGCGCGTATGCTCGGGCAAGTTCACAAGGGACATGGAGGTAAGCCACGTTCAGGGTGGAAACAAGAAAATGCGTCTTTCCCAGCCTCAGCAGATTATGGCTCAGGAGCGCGAAATCATCAACGAGGCATACGCCGGCGACATTATAGGCGTGTTCGACCCGGGCATCTTCTCGATTGGGGACACTATATGCACCCCGGGGCATGAGTTCAAGTTTGAGGGCATACCAACCTTCGCGCCGGAGCACTTTGCAAGAATCCGCCACAAGGACACTATGAAGCGCAAGCAGTTCGTCAAGGGCGCAACTCAGATAGCTCAGGAGGGTGCGATTCAGATATTCCGAGAGCCTGATTCCGGTATGGAAGAAGTCATCGTCGGAGTTGTAGGTATGCTCCAGTTTGACGTTTTTGAACACAGAATGTCCACTGAATACAACGTAGAAATAATCAACGAGGGTCTTCCCTACCAGTATATCCGCTGGATAGACAACGAGGGTATCGACCCCAAAAAGTTGAACTTAAGCTCTGACACCAAGATAGTTCAGGACTTCAAGGGCAACTATTTGCTTCTTTTCACCAGCGAGTGGAATATCCGCTGGGCTTTGGAGAAAAACGAGGGGCTTCTGCTCAGCGAATTCAACAAGAATTAATTTGGCATATCATAATGCAACCGGCGCGGGAGCCTGAACATGGCTTCCGCGCCGATTACTATTGTAATATGAATCAACCGTTAAAAGTAACTTACCAAACAAAATTAGCCTTTGCCGCTTCACCGTTGTCTACAAGGATATCCTGAGCGGTCATCGACTTGTTGACTACCGTCATGAAGTACGCCCACTCGGCTATCTCCTCCGGCTCCGCCCATTTTGGAAGCAGGGTCTCATCCATTATCTTCTGCCAGAGGACGGGGTCGGTTATAACTCTGTCGTTGAGTGAGGTGAGCACCCCTCCCGGCGAAAGGCTGTTGGAGGTTGCGCCGTACTGCGCTATCCGAAGCGCGACGTTTTTCATATAGGCTATCATCCCACCCTTGCTGGCGGCGTATTCCGGGAATTCCGAGCCGGTCTGACCGCTGGCGGATGCTATGAACAGCACGCTTTTTATGCCGCTGTGAAATGCGTATTTTTCGGTGACACGGATGGTGCCTTTAAGATTGACGTCGATATCCCGTCCGGAATCCTGAACACCGGCATTGTTGATAAGGATATCGCAGGGCGTGATATCCGGCAGCTCGTCCGAATATATATCCGCCTTGAAATGGCGGTAATTTGAATTGCTTATTGAGGAGTCAAGGACATCTATCCCTATCACCTCGTGACCGCAGGCTATGAATTTTTCTGTTATTGCCAAGCCAATTCCGCGGCTTGTTCCGGTTATCAAAACTTTCATCCGGCTTTTGCCTCCATAAATTTTATGTATTCCTCGCCTACTCCCTTTTGCTTCCAGCGGCAGCATATCCTGTATCCAAAGAATGAGAAAACGACCTCGCAGGCAAGCTCAGCAAGCATTCCAGTCAGCGCGCAGGTAACGCACTGCAGCAGGCTCCATCCAAAAAAGATGTGGCTTACGGCAAGCGCAAAGACAAGGTTATCCGTAAACTGCCCGAGGGCTGTGGATATGTATGTCCTAAGAAAATACGCCGCGGCGCCGTCGGGATTCTTTCTGAATGCCCTGCCTATTGCATAGTTGATGAAGTTATTTACTACAGCAGATATCAAAAATGCGAGTGTGCTTCCGGCAAGGACATACCATGTTCCGCCGAAGGTATTATCAAGCGCAGAGTTTATTGCGCCCTCACTTCCTTCTACGTAGGATTCTCCCCACGTTCCGGGGATGATGCTTCCCACAAAGAAAACGAAGCAGAAGCACAGATTTATTACTATTGCAAGCAATGATATCTCAGTAGCCGCCTTAGGGCCGAAGCGAGCGGTTATCATATCCATGGCAAGGAATGCAAACCAGGATACTATTATTCCGCAGTCCAGCGCGAGCCAGCTTATGTTAAGGTTGAGGCTTTTATTTGCCAGCAGATTCATTGAAAACACCGAGATGATAAACAGTGTTACCAAAACTGTGGGCACGCTCTTCATCAGCAGACGGAATTCTTTTATCTCAGATTTTATTCTTTCTTTCATAATAACAATCGTTCCTCACTTATCAGCTCGGAACACAATAAAACAGGCGTTAAGTGCACATACTGATTCCGATATCGATATGTGCGCCCAAAGCGCCACCTTCCATAGTTTTGTTTTTACTTATTTCAGTCAAAAAGCGCACAAAAACTGGGCACAAAATCCACCGTACAGCGATTTTGTGCCCATTTTTTTGCTTTCGCTTTAGACTGAAATTAGTAATAGACAGGATGGTTCCGAACTGTCTTATTCAATTGATTGTATGATATCACACTTTCGGCAGTTTGTCAATAAGAGTAACGTACAAAAGTCCAGCGGCTAACCGGACTTTTGTAATTATTTTCGTCTTGAAATGCCGCAAAAATCAGGTGCAAAATCCCATAATATAGCGGTTTTGTGCCTGATTTTTGGAATCATTTCAGACGAAAATCAGTAATAATTATACGATTCCTGCGGCGACCTTCTTATACTGTTTGCTGTTTATTGCCTTATCGCTCTGACCATGCTTTCCTACCGGATGGAAGGTGGGAACAATGCCTTCTACGATTTCGACAATATTGTCGCTGTTGTCGTAGCTTGCGTTTGCAAGCTCGGTCAGGGATGTAAGGAAGCTGTCGGTATCAAGCTTTATCGGGTGGGCTATATGGATAAGGTCATTTTCGGTCTTCTGAAGACCCTCCTCCGCCATAAGCTTCTCTTCGTAAAGCTTTTCACCTTCACGGAGACCGGTATATACGATCTTAATATCAACATCCGGCTTGAAGCCTGAAAGCTTTATAAGGTTTCTTGCAAGAGTATCTATCTTGACAGGCGCGCCCATATCCAGAACGAATATTTCGCCGCCGTGGGCGTTCACTCCCGCCTGTAATACAAGGCTTACAGCTTCCGGTATCGTCATGAAATATCTTATGATTTCGGGATGGGTTACTGTTACCGGTCCGCCGTTTTCTATCTGCTTTTTAAACAGAGGGATGACTGAGCCGTTCGAGCCTAAAACGTTGCCGAAGCGGACTGCAACAAATTCCGTCCTTGGCTTGTCATGACCGTTTCTGTCGATTTCAGCAGCTTCAGGAAGATTGTCGGATACTTCCTGCATCTCAGCGTACCCGGTTTCTCTATGAGCATGAACCAGTGGGAGCTTATCGAACGCACCGGATTTTGAAATAGCATCCATCGTCTGAATGACCATTTCACACAGGCGCTTGGAGGCACCCATGATATTTGTAGGATTTACCGCCTTATCAGTGCTTATAAGAACGAAACGTTTACAGCCGTAAGCAAGGGCGGCATATGCGGTTTTATAGGTTCCTATAACGTTGTTTTTGATAGCCTCATTAGGGCTGGTTTCCATCAGCGGAACGTGCTTATGTGCGGCGGCGTGATATACAACCTCCGGCCGGTAAGTCTTAAACACCATATTTATTCTTCTGGAATCCCTGACGGAGCCTATAAGAACAGCTAAATTAAGATTAGGATACTGAGCTTTAAGCTCCTGCTCTATTGCATAAGCGTTATTTTCGTAGATATCAAAAATAACAAGCTGTTTCGGGCTGTGAGCCGCTATCTGACGGCAAAGCTCAGAGCCGATGGATCCGCCTCCGCCGGTAACAAGTATAGTTTTGCCGTTTATGAATTCGAAGCAGGCTGCCATATCTACCTTTATGGGGTTTCTGCCCAAAAGATCCTCGATGGCAACATCTTTCATGTTGGCGATAGTTACCTCGTCCTTAACGAGCTGATATATTCCGGGAAGTATCTTAACCTCACAGGTGGTCTCATTGCAGATATTAATAAGGTCACGTTTCTCCTCAGCGGTTGCAGATGGAATCGCCAAGAGTATCTGGCTGATAGAATACTTTTCGACGGATTGCATTATATCATCCCTGCCGCCGACAACAGGAACCCCCTCGACAAGGCGCTGCCATTTATTCTTATCATCATCTATAAAGCAGGAAACACGCAGATTATCCTCGTACCGGCGCTTTATATCACGCAGGATAGTCTGTCCGGATTCGCCCGCACCGATAATCATAACGTTTTTCTTATTTCCACCATTTGAAAGCGACTTCCTGTTTTCAGCAAATTTAAGATAAAATCTATAGGCAAATCTTACGCCAATCATAAGTATAGCCTGAACCACAGCACCTATAAGGTAGTAAGATATCGGCATTCTGCGGAAGAAAACAGTTATACATATGGCATGGATCATGCTTTCTATAAGCCACGCTTCAAGGATTCTTATAAGCTCATCGAAGCTTACAAACTGCCAGATACAGCGGTACAGATGGAAAAGGATATTTATTACTATTACTACTGCAATATATATAGGAATGAAATGCAGAAAAGATGACAGCAGTTCATCAGGTATTCCGCTGTAGTTGAAATCGAATCTTATCCAAAGACCGATACCATAGGCAAAAACCGCAGACAGAGCGTCATAAAGAATTATGAACAGACTTATTATTTTCCAATTCTCGATTTTTTTCATCTTGTTTACTCGAACCTTCCAGTTATTAATTTAGAAGTATGTCTTTTACTTATTTCCTGTTAAAAAGTATTCAGACTATAAATGATCGTTACCATACACGCTCACTAAGTCAATGCAAAATCCACGATATGGCGACTTTTATGCAGGCTGTCTAATCAGCCTCTATACACTTTTACAGGAAATCAGTATTTTACTCGACAGTCACGCTTTTTGCAAGGTTTCTGGGCTTATCAACATCCAGTCCCTTTGCAACGCTTACATAGTAGCCTAAAAGCTGAAGCGGAACGACCGCCAAGCTTGCGGCAAAATGCTCATCTGTCTTTGGAATATAAACTGTAAAGTCGGAAGTGTCTTCAATGGTATAGTTGCCGTAGGCGGTAAGACCCATAATATAGGCTCCCCTGCTCTTTACCTCAACCATATTGCTTATCATCTTTTCATAAAGCTCACTCTGAGTAAGGACAGAAATTACCAGCGTGCCATCCTCAATCAGGCTGATGGTGCCGTGCTTAAGCTCGCCGGCAGCATAAGCTTCGCTATGGATATAGCTTATCTCTTTGAGCTTAAGGCTGCCCTCAAGGCTAATGGCGTAGTCGATTCCTCTGCCAATAAAGAAGATATCCTGCGCCGATGCATAGTTTGCGGCAAACTGCTGTAATCTTTCCTTATCCTCCAAAATCTTTTCGATTTTTTCCGGGATGGACCTAAGCTCAGCCAACATCTTAGTATATTCATCGGAAGAAAGCTTTCCTCTTACTCTTCCGAACTCTATCGCCAGAAGATAGGACGCGACAAGCTGTGCGCTGTACGCCTTTGTTGTAGCGACGGCGATCTCAGGACCGGCAAGAGTATAGAACACCATATCCGCCTCTCTCGCTATCGAGCTTCCTACAACGTTTACGATTGCAAGCGTCCTTATTCCCATAGCCTTAGCTTCACGCAGGGCGGCAAGGCTGTCTGCGGTTTCGCCAGACTGGCTTATTATAACCACCAAATCATTCTTTTCAAGTATAGGCTTTCTATACCTGAATTCCGAGGCAAGCTCTACTCTTACAGGGATTCTTGCCAAATCCTCTATTACATACTGAGCGCACACACCGACGTGATATGCTGAGCCGCAAGCTACAAAGTGGATTCTTTCAATCCTCTTGATTTCTTCTTCGGTAATTCCGACAGGTTCAAAATCAATTTTGCCGTCCTTAACTACAGAGCTTATTGTATCCTTGACCGCCTTGGGCTGCTCGTGGATCTCCTTCATCATGAAATGCTCATAGCCGCCCTTTTCGGCAGCTTCGGCATCCCACTTGATTTCGGTTATTTCCTTTTGGATAACCTCGCCGTCGATATTATAAAACGTTATATCACCGGGAGCTACTCTTGCCATTTCAAGATTGCCTATATAGTAGACGTTTCTTGTATACTTAAGTATTGCCGGAACGTCAGACGCGATATAGCTTTCGCCGTCCTCTATTCCTAAAATCATCGGGCTGTCCTTGCGGGCTACATATATCTCGCCGGGATAGTCCTTGAACATTACGACAAGCGCATATGAGCCCCTTATCCTTAGCATTGCTCTTGAAAGGGCGTCAATAGGACCTGCGCTGTATTTCTTTGAATAATAATCTACAAGCTTGACGGCGGCTTCGGTATCGGTCTGAGAATAGAATGTATAGCCGTTTTTAGTCAGCTTTTCCTTTATCTCTTTATAGTTTTCAATGATACCATTGTGAACCGCGATAACATTATAATCATCACTGTGGTGGGGGTGGGCGTTTGTTTCGGAAGGCTCACCATGGGTCGCCCAGCGGGTATGACCTATTCCGCAGCTTCCGGGGACGGCTCTGCCATCGTCGGTCTTCTCAGCAAGAGACTTGAGTCTGCCCTTCGCCTTTACGATTTCGGTTTCATTATCGCCGTCTCTTACAGCGATACCTGCTGAATCATAGCCGCGGTATTCAAGCTTTGAAAGACCCTCCAAAAGCACCTGCGCCGCCTGATTCTTGCCGGTAAATCCAACTATTCCGCACATATATTATATCTATCCTTTCAGATAAAGATTAATTTCGCAACAAATTAAGCGTCAAACGGCGTGACCGTTCTTTTTCAGAACATCCACTACCCTATCGCAGTACTTCTGGCAGATATCTTCGGTTTCGGCTTCTACCATTACTCTTACCAGCGGTTCTGTTCCGGATTCCCTTACCAAGATTCTTCCGCTTTCGCCAAGCTCCGCTGCAACTGCTTCAACCTCGTGCTGGACATCCTCGTCACTTCTGGCGGCGAGCTTATCCTTTACCTTTACGTTTACGAGCACCTGAGGGTAAATCTTCAGCGGCTCGCAAAGCTCGCTCAGCTTTTTCTTTCTGTCCATCAGCACCTGCATGATTTTCAGGCTGGTCAAAATACCGTCACCGGTGGAGGCATATTTCGAGAAGATGATATGACCCGACTGCTCACCGCCTATGCGGCAGCCGTTTTTGGTCATATATTCATAGACATATTTATCGCCGACAGCGGTTTTTACATAGCCGATACCGAGCTCATCCAAAGCCTTATACAGACCGAAGTTGGACATAACAGTTGTCACTATTGTATTATTAAGAAGCTTTCCGCGCTCCTTCATATATCTTCCGTAAACATAGAGGATATGGTCACCGGTGACTACATTGCCCTTATCGTCAACGCAGAGGCATCTGTCTGCGTCGCCATCATAGGCAAAGCCTACGTCCAGACCCTTTTCTACTACCAGCTTCTGCAATCCCTCAATATGAGTGGAGCCGGCGTTGTTGTTGATATTTGTGCCGTTAGGCTCAGCGTTTATTACATATGTATCGGCACCCAAAGCATCAAACACGGACTTTGCTATGCTCCACGCGCTTCCGTTGGCGCAGTCAAGACCGACCTTCATTCCGCGGAAAGAGAACAGACCTAAAGATATCAGATATCCCATATAGCGGTTTCTTCCGGCGACATAATCGACAGTTGAGCCTATTTTTTCCTTCTTTGCATAGGGGACATCCTCATATTTTTCGCCGAAAACTTCAAGCTTGCCGTCAAGATAATCCTCAACCAAAGCTATGGTTTCCTCCTCCATCTTTTCGCCCTTGGAGTTTATAAGCTTGATTCCGTTATCCCAATAGGGGTTATGACTGGCGGAAATCATGATGCCGCAATCGAAATCATCCGTCTTTACGACATATGCAACCGATGGGGTGGTGGTTACGTGCAGAAGATACGGCTGAGCGCCGGACGCGGTCAATCCACCTACAAGTGAATACTCGAACATATAGCTTGAAAGGCGGGTATCCTTGCCGATGACTATTTTTGCGGGTGTTTCATCCCCTGCCCTTCTTTTAAGCTCACCATAGTACCATCCTAAAAATCTACCAACCTTATAAGCGTGCAAAGCCGTAAGGTTTTCGTTGGCTTCACCGCGGAAACCATCTGTACCAAAATACTTTCCCATACAATATTATCCTTTACAAAAAAATTATCATCAAAGCAGAGCCAATTCAAAAGCTCGAGCCCTACATATAGAGGGCACAATAACGCTTATACATAATTATACGAAAAGTATATCACAGCCGAACATATTTGTCAATCAGATAATCTAACAATTGTGCCCAAATTCCCCACAAAGTTTCTAATTATTCGATGATGTTTTTGGGCAAAAAGATAAAACGCTCTTATGATGGATTTTTAAGGAGCATATTTACCAAAATTATTAACCGGCAAGGCACAATACTAATTTCTTGTAAAATGTAACTATACGATTGCTGCAAACCGCTATACGATGGATTTTGCAGCAATTGTACAGACACATTTTAACGAAAAATAAGTATAAATGCCCGCCGGTTAATTTTTACCAGTGTCGGATTCTGTTTTATTATCCTCCGGCTTATCGCGGTACTTTATCAGCAGGAATATAAGCAGGATAACAAGCATAGGAAGCGCTACTGCCGGAGTGACAATTATCGGGTCGATGCGGTATGCCTCATTTGAGACATATATCGGCGGCTTTTCGGTTACGGTTTCTATGCGCGTGCCGCGGACCAGAAGTCTGTGCGTATTGATTCCATACGGTGTGCAGGTGATAAGGGTGCAGTGATCCTCCCCCGGGGTAACATAAAGGCTGTCAACCTCGTTGGGAAGCACGCGCAGTACCTGATCGACCTCATAGGTAAGAACGCGGTCGAGAACGGTTATTACAAAGGTATCTCCGATTTCAAGCTTATCCAAATCCGTAAAAAGCTTTGCCGACGGCAGACCGCGGTGTGCGGAAATTGCAGAATGGGTCGATTCTCCGCCGCAGGGAAGACTTGAACCCTCTAAATGTCCAGAGGCACTGTTCAGAACGGATTTTGACGTTCCGTGATATATAGGCAGCTGAACTCCGATTTTTTCGATATCGAGATAACCGATAATTCCTGTTCCCGAAACGTTCAAAATGTCGTTATACCCCTCAACCTGGTCGAAATACATAAACGGAAATTTGATTGCGCGAAGACGCGCATTATAATCATCAGCCTCAGCAAAATAAGCGGAATAATCCTCTTTCGACATATTTTTAAGGGCAGCCTCATAATCTACGATGGCGCGTGACTGCACCCTTTGGTTCCAATAATCAGCAATAGAGGGGTAAAGAACCAGGCAAAGACCGATAATAAACATAATTACAAGTATTATGCTTGAAAACCGACTACGCATTTCTAACCCTCCGTTTACAGAATTTTATGATGTAAGGGGCGGCAAGCAACCGCCCCTTACATGATTAAAGGAAGACAAAATTATTTTTTCGACATTTTCTTTTTGGTTACCAGAAGAACGATCGCTACAACCATCATAATGCCGCCTACAACGTAGAAGATGGTTGTGCCTATACCACCGGTTTCGGGGAGCTCGGAGCCGGAGGAGTTGCCGACTTTTACAGTAGCATCAGTAAGTTCTGTATCATTACCGTCTGCTTCCGCTGGTGGCAGACTGATTTTTATTGTAGATTTTTTGGTATCATTTAAATCATTATCGCCATCAAGTGTTGTATTTTGTGTTTCTTGACGATTGATATTAACTTGTATATCAGTTTCCAGTAAATTATAGCCTTCAGGAGCTTTTATTTCTCTTAGATAATACTGATACGATTTTGCTTCATCCTCACTGTTAGCCTGAATGCCTACAAACTTTGCCTTACCATCATCAGTTGTTTTCATTGTTGTTGCATTTGTTTCTTCGTTTTCCCATGAAACTTTTTTATTGACTGAATCAAATTCGTAGTACTCCGTAGTTTCAGTGCCTTCAGGGTTCTTAGTTTTACTTACCCTATATAAAATAAACTCAGCACCAGCAAGTAGTTCGTCTTCATTGTCAGTTATATGTTTAAGAATATTAACATCTACAGTATAAACTATTTCTTTATCAGTAATCGAATCATATTTAGTACTATCGGTCGGGTTGTTGCTGTATTTAAGGGTGGCAGTGTTAGGATTGCCGTTTTCGCCCCTGATTGCATTTTCATTTACAGTAGCCGAATAAGTTATGACTATTGAAGCATTGGTTGTAAGAAGCTTATTTTGTACAGAAGCCATATCAAAATACAGTTCAAAGCCACTGTCAGTATACCGATATGTTCTATCAGTAAGTGGTGTGCTTGTATCAGTAACTTGAGTTAAATTAATATCCGAATCTCCTATTTTAATCTTAAGATCCTTGTTAAAGGTAAGTCCCTTAGACATGGTATCAGTTACTGTATACTCATATTTTGTGTAACCGGTTATATCAGGTACAGCGCCATTAATTGTGTAATTTACCTTCTGACCGATTTCAACGTCAATATCATCGACAGTTTTGTCAAATGTAATAGCATTCTTGTCAAAAATACTTGCAGTGGGATTAGTAGTTGTTAAATTGCAGAGAGAGCCAACAGAACTGGTTACAAAGTAATAGCCAAGACTTGTAAGGTTAGCAGATGCTTTGCCCGTTGTCGAATCATACTCTAACTTTGTTCCTATATCAGTTACCTCAGCAGAACCAGAAGCTGGTTCAACCTTTTCTTTCAGATATTCTGCAAATGCAGCAGCACTAAAGTTTGCATCTACAGTAACATTGTAAATAGTCGCATCAGCCTTTGTTGCAGTAAGTTTCAGACCATTGCTATCAGTCTGTGCATAAGTACTAACTACGCTATACCAAGCTGAAGATGATAATATCGTGTACGCATATGTGGTTTTTCCAGTGTCATAAGTAACATCAAAAATCTTATAAGCTTTATAAGTCTGGTTCTCGACTGCATTTTCGATTGTTATGCTATATGTAGGATCCGCCCCCACAACCGGCACTGCCATGCTCATAACAACGAGCAGCGAAAGAATAAGCGCCATAACTTTTTTCATCATTTTCATAATATTGTTCCTTTCTTTATTGAGTTTTATATTTTCTGAATGTGCGGGCGCATTTGGCGGCGGTCAAGCCGATTCGAACCGCCAAGTCTCGATTGCAAAAGCCTGCGGCAGCTTCTGCAATTTAACGCCACGATTGGGAGGCTATTTTTCCGTCCTCCTTTCGCACCTGCGCCTTACACATTCAGACACAAGCGGTTTTTTAATGACAAACAGCGCTAACGCCGCAAGCATTAAAATTATGCCGCTGTATGTGTAGATCTCTGCACCCGTTCCTCCGGTTTCCGGCAGGGCATAGCCAGTGGTATTGGGTACGGTTATATTGTAGATGATAACGCCTTCGGTGGAGGTATTATCACGCTCACAAGTAACACCTGTGCCATTATTTACAGTTACCACATTTTCATCAGATACTGTTATTTCAATATCCGAAGTGAGAGCATAGTATCCTGGCGGAGCCTTAATCTCCCTCAGATAATACTTTCCGGGTGATATTCCGGAGATATGAATAGGTTTTTCACCTGTTGAGCTCAGCTTAAGAGCATTTTCTTCCCCTTCTACCCAAAGGGTGTTATTTGTGGAGCTCGGTTTGTAGTAATAGGTTTTTGCTGTCTCACCATCGCCCTCTATTTTATATAGGATGAACTCTGCTCCGGAAAGATGGGTTCCGTTATCTGAATCCGTCTTAAAAATATTGAGCTGCAAGCCGTTGCCGTCGATAACGGTTACTGCATATTGCTGTATCTCGGCTGTACCCAAGCTGACATCGTAAAGATTGTCTGTGCTTGATAACTTAGTTTGCACATCCCCGTTAAACTTGAATGTGATTTCACCGTTGACAACCTCAATATCGATTTTCTGCGGAGGTGCGCAGGTGTAACCATCGGGAGCTTTGACCTCCTCAAGAGTGTATTCGCCGATTCCCAAGCCATAGATTCTGAACAGAGCTTTTTGGGTGGTATCGTCATTTAGCTTTTTGAGCTCACTCTTCATTATTGTTGCCTTAGTCTCATCCTCGATCCACTCAACATCACTGCTGTCTATAAAGCCGGATGTATCAGCGTCATCTTTAAGCTTATAGAAGTATTGCTTGTCCTCGACGGTTTTGTATAGTCTGAACTCGGCGCCGGACAATGGCTTTTTCTTTTCTGGATTGTCAGGATCGGCGGAGTCCTTGCCTTCCTTAACCACCGTCAAACCTACCGATATGGGGTCGGTTACCTGAACATAGGTCGCGTTGCTGAACAGGTATTGCAGGCGGTCATTATTGGTGGTAAGGTCGTTATACAGCGAAGTTGGATTGCGGATGCCCTCCTGAAGAGCATATCCAGAATCCTGGAATACCGACAGGAATGACCAGCCGATATCGGTGTACAGTCGCAGGGTTCCGGTGCCTTTGCCGGTTTCATTGGTTTTGATATCATTCCCGTTTACGTTCTTGGTTATGGATGTACGCTCGAACTGACCGTTTTCATAGTCTTTATCGGTCGGATTTTCTGACGGATTCTCGCCAAGATTGACAGCGTACTCAAACAGCTTGCGATTGGTGGTTATTAATCCGGAGCTGTCGGTGTAGTTGCGGGTATTTGGGTCATAAACAAGGTAGGTTACCATGGCGGTGTCGCGGGTTGAAGTAGAAACTTTCTCTCCCCTGTACAGCGCTTTATATGCCCTGTGAGTTTTGCCGTTATAGGTTTCGTTAGCAGGTGAAGCAAACGTCCAGCCGTCAACTTCTTCAACGGCTTTATACGAATCATCCGGATTGATGTTCAGATGCACCGCTATCCATGTCAGGGACTCGTTTATATTCCTTCTTGATGCAAACGAGGTCATTGTTTCGGCAAGATAACCAACGCCCTTAGCAACTACAATACCGTCTTCTTTGGTGCCGGCATTTGCAAACACTCCCTTATCGGTTACCCTAACCTTTACCTTAGCAGGATTGATATCATAGCCCGCCGGAGGTTTGATTTCCATAAGGACATATTCGCCCTCGCAAAGCCTTACAAAGTGTCCCGTTCCGCCTTGAGCGCTGGCTGTGATACAGTCAAGTGTATTTCCGTCAACGCTTGTATGAGCAGAGTGTGTATAGCCGACAAAGCTCTTGGAAGTGTCGTCAGTTCTTGGGACAGGGTTTATATAGTGTGTATTGTTAGCATTATCAGTTACTCTGACCTGACCGATATAATCCTTGTCTATCATGCCGTTGGCTTCGGTTCCATCAGCTGTACAATCAATAATGTATTTACAATTTTGAGCAAATAAAGTTTTGCCGGAATTATATATCGTCGCAATGCCTTCATAACTGCTTTGATTCGATATTGTTGGCGGCTGAAGGTCATAATATTTGCCATCTGCCCCTACCAAGTAGGTTTTTCCATCAACCTCAACTGCATTATACAATGCAAAATACGCATCATCAAGAAGATCGCCATTGGCGTTGGTCTTCTGGAAGTAGAGGTTATTTGTGAAGTTTGGCGCTTCGATTGTAGTCGCCCAGTGAATCTTGAATTCGTTACCGGTATCGACATCATGTGAATTGATTCTGAATGCTCCATCTACATTCGGATTGCCATTCTCATCATACGGCACGAAGTAGTACGAAACTATGTATTCGAGATTATTCAGGTCTTCCTGAGTGAGCTGATGATCCTTTCTCATATTATACATATAAGTATAATACCTCGTCATCTGACCGGGAAGGTTTGAAACTGAAGCTGAACAGAATCGACCGGTTATATTTGGCTCTAACTTGTAAACGCCTTTGTTATTTTTAATAAGGTCCTTAACAATATCAGCAGCGATTTCGTCATTAGCGGGCTTCACAACCGTGTAGCCGGTAAGGTCGTCACCGTAAACAGGGCTCCATTCCTGCAAGGTAATCTGATTTACTCTTTGAATACCCGGATTTGCACCGTTGCGCTTTAATACCACTGCATAAAGGTCACCTTCGAAATGGAAATCTCCATTATTATCAATATTGTAATAAGTGACATCTTTCCCCGTTTGACCTGCTATTTGGCCTGCTTCTTTAAGTTCTCCAGGCGCAATAACATTTGCACTCGCATTGGCTATAACTCCGCTTTCAAATGGGTTAGCACACTGTACAAACAGCTCCTTACCGCCGTCATTAACAGAACCCTCAAAGAAGAGATGGGCTTCTTTCGGAATAGAGCGATAGCCGTCCGGCGTTGAGGCTTCGCGCATTACGAAGTAGTTGCTGTTTAAATAATTCTTAAACTCTCTCAACGACAGTATGGTGGTTTGAGCCTTGCCGCCATCGTCAATATTCGTTTTAGTGAACTGGAATCTGCCGTTTTCATCGGTTTTGACATGGAGGGCAGGAACCGCGCCACCGGTCACCTGATAACTGCTATTTGCCGGATAGAAATCAAACTCCGCTCCGGGAACTCCGTTTCCGTACTGGTCGACCTTTACAAACTCGTTGGATTCAACCTCGATTATGTCATCGATTATTACGTCAATGTCGAAGCCGTGCTGTGGAATACCATAATCAAACGCAGACGGGCAGACATTGTTAGTATCACATATCAGTCGTGTAACTACATAGTCAGCCTTGTAGGTTTTATTCTGATACTTATATTCAATAGTACAATGAAGCTCAGCGGTATCGCCGTCATAGAACTGTGTCCAGCCCCAGCCGTATGTAAGGAATTCAAGCTGTCCGTTTTCCTGAGTTGCCGCTCTGTTATAGGTTATTACCACGCTTTGAACTTCCTGACCGTTGTAAGTATCCTTTTCCACATAGCCGCCGTGTGACAAAATATTATTGCTATTACCATCATCATCCGGCGGATCCATGCCGAACTTAAAATCGTCATATCGAGGATCTTTATTTTCATCGCCACTCAAATAACTCCATGTTTTTTTATTTGAGTCAACATTTGCTTTTCTCTTATATATCCAAGGGTTAGTATATGTGCCGACCGGCTGACCGCTTTGACCTTCTTTCGGCTTACCTGAATCAGGTCCTGTGTATCTACCTGGATTAGACATATAGCCTGAATTCCATACAGCTTGTTTACCATTAGTCAGCAATGCAGCTGTATTATATACTTTTGCATATACTTCTTTAACTTTTATAGTATTCGCTTCAGGATGAATTATATCATACTCAGCAGAATCAGGGTCAGATGGATCGTAATTCTCATTATAAACGTAAATGTCAAACTCAGCGTCAACCTCTACATCAAGATGGCGATAAGGATTTTCTTCACCACGGAAGGTATCTGCAATATCTCCGCCGACCTGAACCTCTATGCGCATGATATATCGGCCCTTGGTTATTTTCCCCTCCCAATTGGCTTCTTCAACATTATCCTGCCAAAGAGTTATAACCGAATTACCTTCCTCACCTGCGGTTACAGCATATCTTGTGCACCAAGAGCTTTCCAAGAAATCAATATCAGCAACGTTAGGTTTAGTAACATGAACGTGGAAATCATCTCCGGCGCTGTTATAATTGAACCCACTGTTGCCAACCTGAATTAATAGTTTTTCGCCGGGTTTGGCATACAATTTCAAAACTTTTGCATTATCTTCATTTGCATTTTCAGGAACATTTTCATTTTCATCCAGCTTTGAATATGATGTAAACATTGTTCCAAGCTCATACTTGTGCGCGTAATCGCCGTCATTTGTATTTGTAAGTTTTGGCACATAGAGCTGGAAGTGGGTGCTTTGGTCGTTGGCAGCTATTTCATCTGTCTCAAAATACTTGTAAACGAATTTATTATTTTCATATGCCAAGTAATACTTTGTTACATCGTTGCTGAAGCCGTCTAATGAGTTAATCAGAGTATAATTGCCTTTATTGATAAATCTGAATTTGCTTTCCCAATTATGTCCCGATTCTGTTAACGAAGCATCTTCAACAACATCCGAACCTTTCTGATTAGAAATATGCAAGTATTGTGCGCCATCAGCTAACTGAAAACGATAATCAAGTGGGTGGTTACCGGCAGGCGTTACAATTTTACCATCTTTAGTTATATCAAACTGCGACAGCTTCCAAATCAGCTGATTGCCAGTAGTGTCATTGTCAGGATTGAAGGTAGCACGGTCGATATTGTAAATAGTAGTAGGCTTAGACGAAAGAACATTCCTTTTGTCAGCTTCAGCTGTAGTAGCTTCAACTAAATAATACTTTGTTCCCTCTGCACTTTTGGCAATTCCGCTGTATGTTTCCACACCGTCAACATTTGAGTAATTAATTGTACCCTCATTTACAGTAACTACTCCATAAACATCAGTTCTGCGAGAGCTATACAGCATAAATTCGGTAGCTTTTGTTGCATCCGTAGTAGTCGAAAATGAATTGTCTATCCAAGTCAAATAATTATTGTTGGCATCACGAAACATAAGTTTGAACTTATTATTTTGAGTTGGAAATAATTCAATATTAGGTCTGATAACATATGTATTTTGCGTGTCAGGAACCTTATCATTAATCTTATCGCTATAGCAAATTCTGAACTCTTTCGTGCTATCCAATGCCAAATATCCTTTTGTTCCATGCACCAAGAATGCTTTACCATCTCCCCAAGTTACATCCGTAAATGTCCACATATCATTTTCATTGGCGGTATTAAACGCTACGCTTTTAGCGGTATAATAGTCATCCTGAACATACAGAGAAGTATAATTATTGTTGTTTACATTGACAATAGCAACCTTGTCATAATTGCCTAAGTTCTTGTAATCCCCCTGATAAACCTCATACCCTCCAAGTGAAGTATACAGCTCCGCCTCTTCCACATTAGAAACTATGCCATATCCAACAATCGCGCTGTCAGATTTTTCATAGCTCACCTTTGCAACGCTGTGGGTGGGAATAGCTTCATCATCCCAAACGTAGCCGAGCGGCTCATCCCCGTCTAAAACTACATCTTCCTCCACTGCTTCAGGAATATCCGAAGCCGTATCAAACGCAGTACCGGCAGTTTGATAGTCAGAATAAAAGCCTGCGTCTGCCATATAGCCGGATTCGGATGGCATCGCTGCGGCAGTATCGAAGACAGAAGTCTCTGATAAAAGCGCATCGATTTGCATACTGTCAAGTTCGGCATAGTTCTCTACATATATCTCCTCTGCTGACAAAAGGCCAAGCTGGGAAACCATGGAACCTCCGATGCTTTCATAAAGCTCAGAGCTTCCATCTGAAATGTAATCATTGTCGCCGACGTCACCCTCTATGACCTCTATGCGGTCACCGATAACGTCACAGACTATACCGGTTCTGTCGGGCATACCGTCACCGTTTATATCTATAAAGATGATATCTCCTGGGATGGGCTCGTAGTCGCCCATCGGGTCTTCATATGTATGAGGAACGAAGCGTCCGAGCGAATCGAGCTGTGTTAACATTTGGAACGCTCCTGATGCTGGCGGTATCTCATCCTCAGAGATTCCGGCATAATGCATACAGAAGGAAACAAAGGCGGTGTTCCAAGGTCCATATGGGTTATTATACCATTGGCCGTAGCGCGAATAACCCCTTCTTATTCCCTGCTGATCGATTATAAAGTTGCGCTTTGATTCTGCATAGTCAAGCTGTGAAATCGCTATTTGAACCAGATAGTCCGAGCGCATTCCATCGAATTCCGCATTGGACGGTATAGTACCTTGCCAATCATCCTCGGTTTCAAGGTCAGCATTGTAATCAGCGTAGCACAGTATAGCGTGGATATGCTCTTCATATCCGCACTTGTAAATATATTCATAGCACTCATCGGTATGGACGTGCGGTTCTTGTCCATCATTCAGGATGCTGTCCGGCAAAGTGGAAACATCTTCTTCCGGCAGAGCATCCCCCGGTGCAGACTGCGACAGGCATTCAGCTGTATGCGAGTGTTCAATCACTTGAAGCTGTCCGCAGATCAAATTTCCCATCTCGTCATAACATTCAGGGGTGTGCATATGCAGAGCTGTCTCCTGATAACCGCAGATTAGCTTTCTTTCGGAGGTCTGAGCGCAGTTTTCGTTATGAATATGAACTTCGGTTTCGGGAAGTGTGCAGATAAGAAGCTTTTCTTCTGTATAGCACTCGGGGGTGTGCGTATGGGTTTCATCCTCCGCGAGATTACAGATAAGGGTGGACTGAGTTTCATAGCAATCGTCAGTATGGGTATGTACAGATGTTTCCTCGCCCTCCTCATATCCGCACGACCACGAAGATGTATCTTCATAGCAGGCTTCGGTATGGATGTGCGGAAGTATCTCCGGCAGAGTGCAGATAAGCATACCATTTTCATCGAAGCAGAAGTTATTATGCTGATGGATGATATAATCGGCGTTTCCACATATCACATTTCCAAACATATCGAAGCAGTCCGGGGTGTGAACATGGGGCTGGCAGGAGCATACAAGCTTCAATTCACGGTTCGGCTCTGACGGTTCATCAACAGTATCATCTTCAAATCCGCAGATAAGAGTTTTGGAAAGAATACATTCTTCGGAATGAATATGCTCAGGAATTCCGCAGGTCGGCTCGGCTGTTTTTGTTATGCCTATAATGCGAAGTCTCCAAAAAACTCCCGCAGCGACCATGACCGCAAGTACGCAAAAAACACCCAGCAGCTTTCTGTGCTGAGTTTTATTCCTCTTCAATTCAGACAGATATAATTTGATACTGTCTTTCATAATCAAAACCACGCCTCTCATATAAGCTGAAATCTGTCCGGCTCATGCTTCAGACTTTGCCATGCAGAGTTAATGTATTGAACCAATATTACTGAACGGATAAATTCTTATCCATACCTTTCCGACTATCTGATCTTCGTTGACACAGCCTATTGCAGTACTTCTGGAATCTATACTGACGTTTCTTTTATCGCCCATAACGAAATATGATTTTTCTGGGACCTGATAAGGAAAGGATATATCACACTCGCCAAGGCTTTTCTCCAATACATAAGGCTCGTTCAGCTCTTCGCCGTTGACAAAAACCGTTCCATCTTCTTTTATTTCTATCCAGTCACCGGCAGAAGCTATTATCCGCTTGATAAGAGTTCTGTTATTCCAGCTGAAGCTGCACAGATCACCGGTTTTGTAGTCCTTGGTCTTAATAAGCACTATAATATCCCCATTACAGAGCGTCGGGTCCATGCTGCTTCCGGATATCTGCATTACAGGAAGGATGAGTGACGATATAAGCACTGCCACAGCTGCAACTATTATCAGCGCATATATTGTTCCAAAAAGAGCTTTTTTATACTGCTTACGATATTCCAGCCTTTTGCGCTCGGCTTCTATCTGCTCCATGGTTGGCAAAGGCTTTGACTGCCATTGTTTTTTCTTCATAGTCATTCGCTTTCCCCTGCTGTCCCGGATGCTGACGGAATGTTTTCGTCGGAAGCAAGCATAAGCTGTAAAACGGTATTGCGCATTTTCTCACATTTTTTCTCAGTCTGAGCGAGCATTTGCGCGCACTCCTTCTGACCTTTTGCGATAAATTCGGAGTATTCGGCATTACCCTTATCAATAATCTGACTGTATTTCTGCTCAGCCTCCTGCTTTATTCTTTCGGCTTCCTTTTTTGCATTTTCTATTATTTCTTCCGCAGCCTTGCGGGAGCTATTCTCCAATTCTTCATTGACCGATTTTATGGAATACAGATATTGCTCTGCCGCCTGCTGTGCGGCCTCAAAAACCTTATTTACCGAAATGGCCGCTTCGGCTATAGAGCCTGACTTTTCCATTCGCAGACAACGCTCTTCGAGAGCGTCTGTCAACTTTTGTACCTGAGCTGTCAAATCATCCACCTGGATTCTGTACTGATATATGATTTCTATCAGCTCGCCGCGATTCATTTGTTTTAGTTCTTTATCAGCCATTATCAAAACCCGCTTACATTTTTATATCTGCATAGTTTCCAGTGCAATATCTCACAAGGCATACACCGCTCTGACCAATGCAGTTAAAAGGCAGAATCGAAAAAAACACACCCAAAAATAAAAACACGCCCGAAACACGAATTCTTTGAAATTAACAGTTAGGACGTCAATAAGCCTATTAATTAGTGTTCTTATTATCATTATATCATTTGATAATGAACAAAATGTTAAGTTTTTAATAACAAAATTATATAGTAGTATAAATATTACATATTGTTTCAATGTAAAATGTGCAATTTTCATAAAGCGTAATCGTCAGTATAAATATAGGGCTATGCTGCCATATAAAAAAACAGCGCCGCACAAGAGCCAATCGGGCTTCTTAGTGCAGCGCTGTCTTTAGAGCGTGTTCACATAAAACTGATTTGCGGATTTTGGAGCAGATTTTGTTCCATTCAAGGCAAAAATCCGCAAGGAATACTTGCGGATTTCAAGGATTTTTAACGCAGAATGGGGCAAAATCTACCCGAAAGACGTGAATCACGTTTTGTGTGAACACGCTCTAATTCCGTGCTAAATAGTGCAGGATTATTCGTGACTCTTAAGCCACTCTTCTGCCTTTGCCTTTGAAACGGACTTGATATTCTCACCGGTATAGGGTGATTCCTCACCGCCGTTTACATAAAGGAAGTATAATCCATTGGGAGTCTGATAGAGGCTTTCCTCATAGCCGGCAGGCTCGCCGAACTCGCCCACAGTTACTTTTTTGATAAGCTCTGCGGTTTCGGTGTCGTATTCTCTCTTGCAGATGATTTTTTTCATAATTGTTACCGTCCTCATTAATAAAATATCTGGTTTACGATTTGCTATGCATAAATGGATCGTCATAAAAAATCTTCACGATTCTCAGCTATTATAAACATTATACAATAGTATTATGCCAAAAAATCCAAATTGCATTCTTCAAGTTTCATATTATATACTATTTGCCTTCGGATGTCAAACATTATATAAAAAAACTGTAGAAAAGCTTAAAAAAGCTATCAATTACCATGCGTTCTTTGTTCAGTAGGACATCTTAAAAGCCTTAAAAGTACAAAAACTGCCGCAATTGCAAGTATCACCTCTGCCGCAGGCTGAGCGTATGCCAAGCCGTAAAGCGGAGATATTCTGTTGAAAAGATTCAGCGCAGGAATTTCCAAAACTATCTTTCTTAGGATAGCGAACACCAGTGAAAGCCTTCCCAGACCGCACGCCTGAAAAACGCCCACTGCGATAAAGTCGATGCACAAAAACGGAAGAGCTAAGCATATTCCCTGCAAAAAGCGTGTTCCGTATTCAACTACCGCAGGAGTCTTCATAAACATCCTTACAAGACCAGCCGCTCCGAAGTAATACCCAACAGTCACGGCAGTAAGGAACGAAACGGCTATGGCAGATGTGAACAGTATAGCATTTTTCATCCTCTTTCGGTTGCCGGAAGAGTAATTATAGCTTACAAGCGGCATTATTCCCTGAGAAGAGCCCAAGGCTATCTGGAAAGGTATCATATTTAACTTCTGGGCGATTCCCACAGCTGCTACAGCGTCCGAGCCGAAAGCCGAGGCAAAGTTATTTAGCACCGTCATGCCAGTGACATTCAGAAGGTTCTGTATGGCAGCAGGGATTCCTACCCCGCAGACGCCTTTTACTATATCCCCGCTTGGGCGGAACATCTTCGGGTTTATACAGACATAGGTCTTTCCCCTCTTTACTGCAAGCAGTACGAAGAAATACCCGCAGGCGAAACAGTTTGATAGAAATGTTGCAAGTCCCGCTCCGGCGGCGCCCATATTAAGTCCCCACGGAAGGATGAATATCGGGTCGAGGATAATGTTAAGTAAGCACCCGCTCATTGTTCCAAGGCTTGCATGGAGCGATGCCCCCTCAGCCCGGACAAGGTAAGCCATTACAACGTTTAGTATAGCGGGAGCCGCACCGCAGCTTGTCGTCCACAACAGATATTGCCTTGTGGCGGTTATA
>ERZ779889.1104-NODE-1104-length-28842-cov-23.100914_pt1 | contig 28842 bp, 27 predicted proteins | sample MGYA00511030_ERZ779889 | MGnify/ENA primary metagenome ERZ779889 (study PRJEB29588, sample SAMEA2160616) | human gut metagenome | biome: human gut; feature: human-associated habitat; material: faeces | place: Denmark | collected 2008/2010 ...
GGGGGCTTTGCCCACGCAGCGTTCCGGCGGCGGAGCCGCCGGAACATGCGCCCCCACGTTCCGCCTGTACGCACCTTCGCAAGGCAGCGGCCCCGTTCCGGCGGCCTCCGGGCAGCACGGAGAAATGCAACTCGGATCCGCACACATAAAACGCCCCGCAGTCATTTGCCCGTGCGGCTTAGGGAGCATTTGAAGGGCTAAGAAAAGCGGCATAGCTTACAGAAATGTAGGCTATGCCGTCTTTTCTTGTTTTTCGGGGATTTCAACTGCCCCGATGAAGTTCCAGTAGATGACGATGGTCTGCTTTTTCGTCCGTGTGCCGGGGACCTTCTCCGGCTTGAGGACCTCGATCCTCTCCACGAAGGACCGGATGATCTCTGCGGTCAATTCCGTGATGTCCGTGTATTTCCGCACCATGCCAATGAAGGAATCCACATTCAACTGGTTCTCCTTGGCGTTATCGATGAATTGGCGCAGTTCCTTTACCCGACCTTCGAGGGCATTCTGCTCGGCCTCGTATGAGGCGGACAGCTTGGCGAAGCGTTCATCGCTGATCTTGCCCTCCACGTTGTCCTCGTAAAGACGCTGAATGAGGCCGTCCAGTTTCCCGATACGCTCCTCGGCCTGCGCCAGTTCCCTGTTCGAGCTGCGCAGTTGCCGGTTCAGTTCCGTTTCACTCTGCTTGGCCACGAGCCGGATGAAATCATCCTCGTGCTCACGGGCATAGGCGGTGATACGCTTCAGTTCCCGGAGCAGAATCTCCTCCACCTGAACATTGTGAATCTGGTGTGGGGTGCAGCCCTTGTGTTTGCGGTACTTAGCGCACACGAAAATCTCCTGCTCATGGGTCCAGCCTCTATGCCGGACCTGATACAGCTTTGAGCCGCAGTCTGCGCAGAACAGCATTCCGGATAGAATCGGCATTTCGCCCATTGGCGTCCACCGGCGTCTGCCATCCCGGATGCGCTGGACGATATCGAAGGTCTCCTGATCAATGATGGCCTCATGCGTATTCTCGAACACAGCCCATTCGGACGGATCATTCGCCATTTTCTTCTTGTCCCGGAAGGATTTCGTGTGCGTCTTGAAATTGACCGTGTGGCCGAGATACTCCTGTCTGGTGAAAATGCGCGTGATTGTCGTATCATCCCATGCGTAGGGGCTGTGTCCGTCTGACCGGGCAGGCAGCGTGACACCGAGCCGCTTTGCATGGTAGATCGGGATTTCGACCTGCCGCTTCTCCAGAATGGAGGCGATCTGCGATGGACCATACCCGGCAATGCACAAGCGGAATATCTCCCGGACCACCTCTGCGGCCTCCTCGTCTATGATCCAGTGGTTTTTATCCTCCGGGTCCTTCAGATAGCCGTAAGGCGGATTTGTGCACAGCGGCTTGCCAGCATTGCCCTTTGCCTTAAACACGGCCTTGATCTTCCGGCTGGTATCCTTGGCATAGAACTCGTTGAAGATGTTGATGAAGGGCGTCATGTCGTTTTCCGTGCCGTTGATGCTGTCCACACCGTTGTTGATGGCGATGAAGCGGATATCGTGGGCTGGGAACACCATCTCGGTGTACATGCCCACCTGCAGGTAATCCCTGCCGAGGCGGCTCATGTCCTTTACGATGATGATGCCGATTTTGTCCTCATCGATCAGGCCGAGGAGCCGCTGCCAATCCGGTCTGGTGAAATTCGTCCCGCTGTAACCATCGTCCACGAAATACATGGTATTCGGGAAATTATGGTCATCAGCGTACTTTTTGAGGATGGCTTTCTGGTTCAAAATGGAATTACTCTCCCCACGAAGGTCATCCTCTTGGGAAAGCCTGCAGTACAGGGCTGTGATCTTGTTTCCTGCTATAGAGGAAGACGGCCTATATGTTGTTGTGCTCACATTCATGAAAAATCCTCCTTTCCGACCGTCTCCAAGCGGGTACTCTATATTCGCTCTCTATCGCAGGGTACGCAAGCTAATTCTGGGATTTAGTTTTGAACAGACTGATAACTTTTCCGTGCGGTTTCCACGCTGTCCAGCACTAGCCGCTTGACCTTATCATAGGCTGTTTCCTTTGCAGCGTCGCTCTGGACCGAGATGACTGTGAAGGTCGTGTTGCCAATGGTCATCTCGCTGCTGCGGCAGGCCCGATCCTTGTAGGTAGTGATGGCGCTATCCATCACTGCCCCACCTTCAGGACCTTCACAGCCTCCGGGCGGATCAGCAGGCCGTCGAGGTATTCCACGCAGAGAAAGCCCATTTTGTCCTCTTTGATGTACATTTCGTTCAGAGGACGGACAGTCAACGGCATGCGGTCGATAATGTAATAGTAGGTGAAATCACCGAACGCCACCGGTTTGCCGTCAGAGGGCATGAACTCTGAGATGTGAACCGGCTTTCCGAGGATAGTGTCGCTGTTCTGATTCCAGAGATACTGGCCGTTCTGGTCCTTCAGCATTTTCAGCTTCAGCGCCGTCTCATCGTTCATGAGCCACATGCCATTGCTGCGGAACCGCTTATCCACGGAGAAATACAAGCTAAGCACATCATCGAAGGAAATGTCGCCGGAGGCGGTGACACCGGTCTCGGCTCCCTCAGTTTCATGCAGAATGCCCTTCGGCATGGTGCTGCCGGTCCCGTTGATGAAGGTGTCCTCCTCGGCCTTGCCGAAGCCTTTCGCAAACCTCCCGACCAAATAGCCCTCCAGATCAAAATCGGCATCCCGGATCATATCCATATCCAGAGATGTGATGATCGCCAGCTTGTGAGAGCGCACAGCATGCCTCGGCTCAAGACTGTCTGTGCCGACCGGGATGGATTCGTTCTCCGGGACCCACTGAGGCTGGACCTCCATATCGCCCATCCACAGGACCCCGGCTCCAACGGTCTGGGACAGCGTCGTGCCGACCCTGCGGAACAGATTCATCTTCTGCAGAGCAGCGGAGTACCGGGACGCCGTTTGGGCGGGGAGCAGATACGTCCCGTCATTGGCGCTGATCTTGGCCTGTGCCATATCGCCATAGGCCAGATTGCTACCGCGCATCGCCTTCCAGAATGCGTCATGGTAATCGGAAGTCATCGCGGCGTAGGTCTTGTTCATCAAATCGTTATTCATAATCGTGCCCTCCTTATAGGCAGTGGCTGCAAAGGTATACAGTCTGTTTGTTGTAGTCGATGTAGTGCTCCATCCGCTGTCCACAGCGGGGGCAGGAGATTTCTGCCCGGATTGCGTCTCCACCACAGAGATGGAATATGTGAGGCACGATTTCCTCCAGATACGGCTTCTTGTCGCGCTTCAGCTGCGTGTCTGACAGCGCCGGGATTAACGCGACCTTGTGCCTGCCGGTATCGTCGGTATCGATAATCGGGTAGTACCGGATGGCTCGATCGCCGGGGACGCTCTTGTCGATCATGCGCGGCCTCCGTTCAGGGGCTTGCCGTCCAGATCGTAAAAGCGCCCACGACAGAAGCGGACAGCCTCCTCATAGGTCTTGAAAACCACACAGGAGAAGCCGTACTGGACCCGCCACTTGTAGTGGGCCGCGCTGTTGCCCTCCGAAAGCGCCACGGGCTTGCCTTTCTTGGTCAGGTACAGCCGGATACACGTAAAGTCGCCTTTAGAGAACAGCGCGGTATCGGCCTGCGTATAGACAGGCTTTTGCTGGTAAATGAATCTGCGGATCATGTTTTTATCCTCCAATCATGATTGTGGGGTTAATACCCTGTTTGAACCGGTTTTTTCGTGCAAGAGAGGGGGCGACGGTCTCGTAGCGCCTCGGCCACAGAGATCAGACCGGCCCTACCCATCGGCCACAGGGGGAACGGACATGCTGTGTCATGGGATCACCACCTTTCGTGCTTTGGGGCACGAGGGGCAGCTGACATAGGGTTTTTTCTATAGAAAACCGCTCTTATGAATTAACCAGAACTCGCTGCCCCATGTGCCCCGTGGATTATGTCAGGAATTCCACGGCCTCACGGAGCGCGTAACCCATGAGCACTGTGGTCTTCTCTCCACCGGACCGGGGACGCTTGCGGATCACCTTGCCTGCGTCGAACTTCCGCAGTTCCGCGACGAAGTTTCTGTTGTTCTCCACGTAGCAGCCGTTCCCGGCACACCACGTGCGGTAGGCATCGTAGATCTCCGCTGTTCTGGTCTCAGTGCCGGGATCGGCAACGAGGCAGTCCTCGGCAAACTGAGCGATTTTGTCGCTGTCGTGATAGTAGGTGTTGGTGGCGTCCACCACGGACTGTGGTGGCATGAAGCCCTCCGTTTGCAGTAGCCGGTAGCCCTCCAGCAGCCAGTTCAGGATGGCGCTCTGTGCCTCCGGCCTGCGGAATTCTGCTTTCAGGCCCTTATCCTGCTCCCATTCCTCGAAATGCTTGTCGAAGGGAATGATCAGCACACGGCCAGAGGTGAACAGCGTGGTATCCGTGATCACCGGCAGATAATTGGTGTTCACATAAAGCTTGAACTGCGGCTGGAAGTCAAAGCTGTTCTCATGCAGGAACCGGGCATTCAGGGTGTCGTTGCCGGTCATGCTCTTGACCTGCGCGGCATTGAGCAGCAGGCCCCGGCTGGGCTCTGAAATGTTGGCAAGGCGGATACCGGCCAGACGGGCGATGTCCTCGCTGGGATTCTGGCTGTTCACGCTGTGCTTGAGCGCGATGGTCTCCGGCCTGACCGCTCTGCCGTAATCGCCCATGACGCGCAAGATGCTTTCCATGAGGGTGCCCTTGCCGTTCCGGGTGGTCTCCCCATAGAGGAAGAACATGCACTCGAACCGGGTATCGCCGCTGACGGAGTAGCCGAGCGCCTTTTGCAGGAACCGGGCTTTTTCCACATCGCCGCTCATGATCTCGCTGATGAACCGGGTGAAGCGGTCGCTCCGGGCACCGGGCACATAGTCCACAGGCGTGATCTTCGTCAGCCGGTCCTCCGCACTGTGTTCCCGGAAAGTCATCGTGCGCAGGTCGAGGGTCCCGTTGGCGCAGTTGAACAGGTACCGGTCGCTGTCGAATTCCTGCATGGAGATGGGATAGACGCTTTGGGCATCGCTGAGGATGGTGATGCGCACATGGCGGCTCTGCCACTTTTTGCAATGGTCGATATAACTCTTTCGCTTGTGCTCATCCCGGATATCGAGGGCGTAGCGCATGAGGGCATCGGCCAGCGCCTTGCAGAGCTCCATCGCCTTCAGGGAGCCAGTATCCGCCACCCAGCGGGTCCCGTCGTAGATGAACCACTGCTTGCGCTCCGGCACATACCGGGCGATGTCCCGGAACACATCCGCGAAAAGCTTTCCATTGCCGATGTCGTTCCACGGGTACCGGTCGTTCTCCGCAGGCGCGAGGGCTGTGACTGTCTGCTGCAGATCGTCAAAGTCCTCCGCTGCCGATGTTTTGCTCATGGGCCGGTAAAAGTCGGTGGCCAGCGCGACGGCCTTGCCCAGCGTGGTGCTGCGGTAATCCTCCCGCTCCCACTTCTCCCGGTACAGGCCAGACTGCCGGAACAGCCGGTCCATCTGCTCGGTATCCCCACCGCACCAGAATGCCAGCATGGAGCAGAGAGCGGCATCAGCTTCGCTGTGGGATTTGCCCTCCGGGACAATCCCGTTCCACAGGGCTACGAACTTTTCGCCCTGCCGGGAGGCCATCGCTTTTTCCTTTACAGAGGCATCGGTCAGGTAGCTGCCGGGAGCTGGGATGGCGCTGGCCGGTTTCTCCGGCTTGACCATGTACTTGTCCAGCACGGTCATCAGGGCATCGGAGCGATCCTCAATGTCGCTGCCGTTGATGGCGTCCCCGGTCACGGTGACGAAGCGGTTGGTGTACCCGGCCACATAGACCTCAAGGCCGATGCCGCGATTGTTGATGTAATAGCGCTCCTTGTCGTAGGCGATGTCCCGGACCCGGAACAGGATGCGGACGCCGGTCCCGGAGGGGCTGTACTCCGTGTAAGAATCCATGATCCCGATAATGTTCCGCGCCATCTCCGACAGCGCTCCGTCCACCACACAGTGGTCAATGTCGATTGCGGCCAGATCGTCGAACACGCCAAGGCCGATCCCGGAGTATCCCTCCATGTGGCTGGCGGCATCATCAAAGCTGGTGAATGTGGCTCGGTCCGTGGAACTGGCCTTTATGCCGTTCGTCTGATACGGCACCTTGGTCAACCGCCCGGAGCGGTCCTTCTCATATTGCCAGAGGCAGAAGGCCCCATCGGCTTTCAGGGTTTGTGGCAGTTTGTCATACATTGGCTTTTTATCCTTTCCGAGGGCATTGTCACCCTTCATGCTCCACTGGACAAAACCGGGCTGGGTGGTCCGGCTTTTTTCGTGCCCTTCACTTTCCACTGGAGATGGGGCAGCATTTTGAGCGGATGAAAATAAAAAAAGCCTCCGGAAAAAATCCGAAGGCAACATGCCACTGTATGACCAAAAGGGCCACTCGGCCCTCTTGGCGTTTGCGTAATCAGGATTCCCCGGTCAGGATAAAATGCGCGTATTCGCTGCGATGCTCCTCAAGGTAGCAAACCAGTTCATAGTAGCCCCGGTCAAAGGCCAGCCGCTGGACCGTTGGCACATCGAGCATGTTCGTCAGGCCCGTGTCCCGGATCGCCAGAATCTGTCCCCGGATGGTGTCACTCATTGACGGCCACCTCCTCCGGCTCCGTGGCAGCGGTCTCTGCCATCGTTGCCTCTGCCACCAGCCGCTCCGCCTTGGCTGCGTCCCGCTTGGCCTTCTGCCGGGCATTGAACTTCTCCTTCTCGGCCTTGTTGCTGAAAGCGGAGTGGCCGGAAAGGTTGCGGAGCAGGATTTTCCGCGCTGCTTTGCTATCGTTGCCAATGAAGCCCAGCCGCAGGAGGAAACACCGGAATGCGTATTTCTCGCTCTCCACCTCGGTCTCCTTGGCGAGGACCCGCTTGGCCTCCTTCGCCATCGCGCACAGGGCAGCAAGGAAACTCATATAAGCCTGCGCATCCTCCGGCTCCGGCATCCGGTCCCACCAAGGGAAGGACACCTTACCGTCTGCAACCGTGATGCCCAGCCGGTCGGTTCCCATCGCCTTCGTGATCAGGCTGGCCTTGGCGTCCACCAGCTTGCGCAGATTGTCGAGCGCAGCCTCGGTGAAGCCGTCCTCCGGCAGGGAAACCGTCAGGCCCGAGGGCCCCTCCGCGATCGGCTCGGCCTCCTCGGGGAAGAAGCCTGCGGCAGCAAGGGCGGTCAGGATGGTCGATTCGTCCGGGCAAATGATGCTGCCGTCCTTGGTCACGGTGATCTCGCCAATGTCGTAGTTGCTGGTGGGCATGTTGCGGTAGATGGCCTTTTCGCCGGTAATCTCAGCGATGGCAGCTACGAGGGTCTTGCGGGTGGTTCCGTTCAGGTTCATCTTGGTTTTCATGGTCTGTACCTCCGAAAAGTGTGTATTCCCCGTTGGGGTACTGTATTAATCACTCTACGGCGGCAAAATAGCAAGTTAATTGTGGGCATAATCCGCACAATCTTTCGAGCCTGTATTTGTTCATAATATGAGCGGCCACACGGTCGATTGAGCTGCGCAGCCGCCAAAATAATTCTTGTCAGGAGGTAGATTTCTTCACTTTTTCGTGATAGAATAAAGGGCGTAGGATGAAGTGCGTTTTCCAAGGGAGGAGCACAATGGCTGTTACATATAAGAAGCTATTCCATATGCTGATCGATCGGAACATGACACCGGCCCAGCTGCAACAGCAGGCCGGATACAGCGCCAACATCTCCACGCGCCTTCGCCGGGACTATTATGTGTCCCTCGAGTCCGTGGAGAAGATATGCAGGGTACTTGGCTGCAAGGTCGATGATATTGTGGATTTTATCCCGGACGGTCCCGCTCCAGAGCAGGGCTCAGGCAAGGACTAAAACGCTTATACATTACAAAGTACAATCCGCCTCATGTGAGAGCGTTATCTATCTTGTGAATATTCTTATTGCAATGCTGATAATGCTCATTGAGGCGATTCCCAATAGAGGAGGAAATGGGAATGGCCAATCTTTCACAGCAAAAACGTCAGCGAATGCTGGAATTCCTGCAGCGGCTGCGGGAGGAGCACAAGGACGATGACAGCGTGTTGATTGCCCTCGGTGAGATCGAAAGCGAATTGAATGCAAAGAAGTACGGCCTCGTGTGGGAGCAGCACGAGGAGGCCGTTGATGTCATGATGCGCGACGCCATACCCGTGTTCACGGAGGACACCGAGCGCGAGATCACAGCTGTCCCGGGCGGAGCCTACAATTTCTTATTGGAAGGCGATAACCTCCACAGCCTCCGCTTATTGGAGAAAACGCATAAGGGCCGTATCGATGTAATTTACATAGATCCCCCATACAACACAGGGAATAAGGATTTTGTATATGATGATAAGTATGTCGATGCGGTCGATGGATTTAGGCATAGTAAATGGTTGTCTTTTATTGGGGAGCGGTTGCGTATTGCAGTTAATCTGTTATCAGAAAAAGGTTGCATCCTAATCAGTATTAATGATTTGGAATATGCCCAGCTGAAGATGCTATGTGACGATGTTATTGGCGAAGATAAATATATCGGGACACTCATATGGAAAAGTCGGCAGAATAAAGACAATCGGAATATAACCGGCGTATCTGTTGATCATGAGTATGTTCTTGCTTACGCAAAGGAAAGCGGAATAAGGAATTTCAAGGGTGGTGAGCGCCTAACAGATAGATACTCTAACCCGGACAACGATCCACGTGGACCGTGGACAAGCGGGAATATGGTAGGCATCGCCACAGAAGAACAGCGACCAAATCTGCATTATGATTTTATTGATCATCGTACGGGCATTAACTATGGTAAGCCTTCTATGGGATGGCGATATGATCGAAACACCATGCGCCGTCTCGTTGATGAAGATCGAATCATCTTTCCTGATACACCAGATGGCAGACCTCGGAGGAAAGTATTCCTGAGAGATGTTAAGGAAGTCAGACCGGGCTTTTCATCAATTATTGGTGCAGATATTTACACTCGTAATGGCACGGCTGATGTCGTCTCGGTTTTTGGAAGACGGGCTTTTGACTTTCCAAAACCTGTAGAATTATTAAAGCAGCTTCTTGATCAAACCACAGCAGCAGAATCGATCATATTGGATTTCTTCGCCGGTTCTGGAACAACAGCACAGGCTGTTTTAGAACTGAATAAGGAGGATGGAGGTTCTCGCTCGTTTATTCTCTGCACAAACAACGAAAACAATATATGCGAATCAGTGACCTATCCAAGAATAAAAACGGTTATTTCAGGAGCAAGAAGTGACGGCAGCAAATACTCCGAAGGGATACCGGCAAATCTGAAATATTATCACACAGCTTTTGTTGCGAAGGATGATGAGAATCTCTCCGATACCCTACTTGGCCACATCGCAGAAATGATCCAGCTGGAGCACGGTGTGAAGCTGGACGGTCAGCATTATATCATGGTGCTTGATGATGATGGAGCCGATGCCCTTGCTGCCCACTGGGCTGATTACCCGGATGTGAAAGCACTGTACGTTTCCAAAAACGTGCTGTTCACAACGGAACAGAATGCTATGTTCCGGGACGTGGATATCCGTATCATCCCGGACTACTACTTCAATTTTGAACTGAGGGAGGTGGGTGAAACATGGTAACTGGCCTCACGCTCAATCTGTTCGATTTTCAGGAACAGACCATAATGAAGTTATTAGACTTGACCACAGACAGCCGCAGCAAGCAGACCATCGTTGTCAAATCGCCTACCGGCTCCGGGAAGACGATTATCCTGATCGGCTTTGTGGATGAATACCTGAGCAAGGTCAATTCTAATACTGCTATCATCTGGCTTTGCCCCGGTAAGGGTGATCTGGAGGAGCAGAGCCGTCAGAAAATGCATACTGTAGCTCCGCACCGGAATACCCAGAATCTGTTCGATGCCCTCAGAAACGGTTTCCCGGCAGAAAGCACTACGTTCATAAATTGGGAACTCGTCACGAAAAAGGGCAACACGGCAATCCGGGACAGTGAGCGCAAGAATCTGTATGACCGCATTGCCGAGGCCCACCGCAGCGGCATGGACTTCATCGTCATCATTGACGAGGAGCATTCCAATAACACGGCGAAGGCCAAGGACATCATTGATCATTTTTCCGCTAAGAATATCATTCGCGTCAGTGCCACCGCTGTGCAGAACAAGCGGTATGAGTATATTGAAATCGATGAGCTGGACGTCATTGACGAGGGTCTGATCACAAAGGCGCTATATGTCAACGAGGGCATCGAGGACAATATGGAGATCACGGACGATTATGATTATCTCCTCGATCTGGCCGATGCCAAGCGCAAGGCCATAGCGGCCCGCTATCAGGAGGTGCTGCCGGAGGGGAAGGTCATCCGTCCGCTGGTGCTGATCCAATTCCCCAATGGCCAGCCGGAAACGATCCGCGCTGTGGAGCGCAAGCTGGAATCCATGGGCTATACGTACGACAATGGTATGGTCAGCATCTGGATGAGCGAGGACAAGCGCGATCTGCCGGAAAACCTGACCGAAAACGACGGCACACCGGTATTCCTTCTCATGAAGCAGGCCATCAGCACCGGCTGGGATTGTCCCCGCGCAAAAATACTCGTGAAGCTGCGCGAGGGCATGAGCGAGCAGTTTGAAATCCAGACCATAGGCCGCATTCGCCGCATGCCAGAGGCCAAGCACTATGATGATGATCTGCTGGACTTCTGCTATGTGTACACTTTCGATGAGAAGTACAAGGCCGGTCTTCTGGCCACGATGGATAAGGCATATGAGACACGGCGGCTGTTCCTGAAGCCCAAGTGCAAGACCTTTTCATTGGAGAAGGAGTTCCGTGATCTGGATTACAGCGGCCTCGGTGAGCGGGAGGTGCTGAACCGGATATACGATGCGCTTGTAGCGAAATACCATCTCGGTACGGATAAGCAGCGCAACCGGATGATCCTTTCCGGGAATGGGTATGTTATTGGTGATGAGATTCTCGGGCAGGCCCTGCATGGCGTATTTGTCCGCACGGACATGGTGGCGGAGAGCACATCCTATTATGGGACCCGTAAGCGCGTGGATACGCACAAGCACGGCATGCAGCTTCTCCACAGCACTGACGCCATAAAGACGGCAATCGGCCTCTCTACCGGCAAGGTGAAAACCATTCTGGAGCGGCTGTTCCGCAAGGGCGGCAATTCCAAGAAAAAGCTGCTGGACCTGAACACGGCGGAATTCTACGCATTCGTTATCAATAACGAACACCAGCTGCGTGATGAGTTCCGTACAATCACAGCCGGAATGGCGCAGCAGATGGGCATGGCGCTTGAACCGAAGAAGGGTCCGTTCCATATCCCGGAGCAGGATTTTTTCAAATACGATCCCGGTGTAAAGGAAGAAATCGAGTACCTCTCCAATGCCTATCAGGAGTACACCTCCGGCTACGCCACCTCCCTCGTCCGCAGCACATCGGAGCAACTGTTTGAGCAGTATTGTGAGGGCCGCGATGATATCGATTGGGTCTACAAGAATGGCGATACCGGGCAGCAGTATTTCTCCATCGTTTATCTGGATGGCCTGCAGCATCAATGGCTGTTCTACGCTGACTACATCGTAATGAAGAAAGACGGTACGGTGTGGGTGATTGAGACCAAGGGCGGTGAATCCAAAGGCAAGGACAAGAACATCGATACTCAGATAGAGAACAAGTTCAATGCCTTCAAAGCGTATGCCGCCAAGCACGGCCTCCATTGGGGCTTCGTCCGGGATAAGGATAATCGGCTGTACATCAACAACACAGAATTTGCCATCGACATGGCGGATGATCACTGGAGACCGATCAGTCAGCTTTTCTGATAGAAAAGCTGTGGAGGTTGTTATGGGAAAAGACAGACGTGCTGATGCAGTACTCTTTGGCTTTGATTTTCAAGTTAATGCTGCTATCGTTTTGATGCTTGAAAGTATAAAAGAATTGCAAACCTTACGTTTGGAAAGTGAAAACGAAGATATTGATATCGAATTGTACAGTGGGAAGCATATTTTGGCTCAGGCAAAGGCAATAGTAAACAGCAGCACAGATTTTAGTAATGTACGTAATAATCTGAAAAAAGCACTGGAGTCATTATCCGAAGGAAGCAAAAAGGTTGAGACGGAGAAGCTGATTTTGATTACTAATTCTCCGAATCCGTTGAACGAGGAGGCATCACGGAGTGTTTTCTGGGGGCCGGCACGTCGAGGATTCAATACGTTACCAGAATCATCACAAAAGATTATTACCGGCTATCTGTCGCAAATTGATCAACCGTTGGATACTAACCAGTTTGTTATTCAGATTGTCCCGTTCGAAACCGATGATGATGTAGAACGATACAAAGCCGTTTCAAAGGCGATCGACGATTTTATTGGCGATCTGAAACTTGATATACCGGGAATCGGAAAGCAATTACATCGGGTGTGGTGTGGCGAAGTATTCAAAAACGGGTCAAAAAAGGACGCCAAAATCACTCTTTCAAAGAAAAGCTTGATTTGGCCTATCATAGTTATTGCAACGGATATTGAAAGAACTGACCGAGATTTTGTCGATCGGTTTGATTCTGTTCAGTATGATGAAATTGTTCGCCGTTTTAGAGAAATAATTGATTCTTGCTGTGAGCGGGTAGAGTTTTTCACAAAGATTCTTTTCGATTTCAATGCATATAAGAATCCCGGAAAAGCAAGTGAAAAAACCATCAATTTCGTAGAAGAATGCTGGAGCAACTATTCGTCGGAGTTCGAAGGTGATGGCATTGATTCCGCTACTGTAGAGGCACTATCAAAAGTTGTAGTATACAACGTGATACGCAGGAGATACGACATTGATAAGATCAAAAAGGGGGTATCCCTATGATCATAAAGTCTATTCGCATCAAAGAGGGTTTGTTCAGCCGGTTTATTGAATTCTCTGACAACGCCAATTTAATACACAGTAAGCAGAACAGCAAGGGCAAAACTACGCTGCTCAGGTTTTTACTGTATTCTCTTGGCTACAACATCCCCAACACGAGAAAAATCAAATTTGAGCGATGCGAAGTTGAAACTGTGGTTTATACCGAGAAAATCGGGGGAGTAACACTTTCAAGAACAGCGAATAGCCATATAGTATTATCTACAAATGATGATCGTACTACATACGTTTTGCCTGAACAACAGAATGAGCTTCATAGTGTTCTTTTCGGAACCGATAATGCTGATGTTTTAGGAAATCTTCTTGGAGCATTCTATGTAGATCAGGAAAAAGGCTGGACACTGCTTAATAGAGGCGTGGCTATTGGCAGCATTCATTTTAATATAGAGGAGCTCATTCGGGGCCTGTCCGGGCGTGATTGTACATCATTAATCCAGCAGGAAGCAAAGCTGTCACGTGAACTCGGCAAATATAAGCAGATGTTTAGCGTTGCACAATACCAAGAGACTATTGAAACTGAAGAAGGTGCGCTTGCTATTGAGCACTACGATGAAAAAATAGATTCCGAATTAGAACAGCTAAGAATACGGCAGAATGCTCTAAAAAGGGAATTGCGCCGTCTTGACAAAGCCATAAGGGATAATAAACAATTCAGTAAGTTTATTGCCGAAATGAAGCTGCTTATCAAAGGCCCCGACGGAACAACCATTCCTGTTACTGCTGAAAACATTGTAGGCTTTGATGATAGCATCGAGTATCTTATAACGAAACACAAATTGATCTCTGCTGAGCTTGCGTCGGTTCTAAGCAGTATCACTGCTCATGAAGCTCAAAGGCAATCCGAGGATGAACAGTTGTCGTTCTGGGAATCTGAAACAATGACACAGGCTTTTGATAGAAGAATTGCTTCTCTACAAATCAATGCAGTTGCAATCGAAAAAGAGATCAAAAGGTTAGAGAAAGAGCTTCGGGATGTTCGTCAAGCAATTACCGATAGCACAAAAACGAACAATGATGTCGTAAATAACCTTTATCAGAATGTTCTGAAATATGCTGTGGAATTAGGAATAGGCAGTGATACAACAATAGCGGCTTCATATTTGTTCACATCCAATCTCAAAGAGCTATCTGGAGCTTTACTGCACAAGACAGTGTTTGCGTTCCGGTTAGCATATATCATCGAAATTGAACGTGCCATAAACATAAAACTACCCATCATTTTAGATTCACCCAGCGGTAAAGAAGTCGATCAAGAAAACATAAAGTTAATGATGGATATTTTGAAAAGAGACTTCGCCGACCATCAGATAATAATCGCTTCAATATTCGAGTATGACTTTGACCCGCTCAATGTAATCGAGATTGTTAATCGGCTGATTGAAATTGAATAAAAAAGTGACAAAAGAAGAAATGGCCACACCGAGCATGATACCCGATGTGGCCGTTCTTCGTTATCCGCTTGAAGACGTACAGACAATGGTTTTTGAATTATCCCTTATCCGCACCGCCTTTTGACGGCGGGGCGTTTGCGTTTACGGAAGCCTTCTTTAGGCGGCGAAGAGGGCGATGCTCAGCGCCACGGCCAGAGTATAGAGCACATACAGGCTCAAAAAGGTATTGACATAGTGCTGGGGCCGTTCCTCCCGCACATAGGCCGAAAGCAGATAGCTGGGGGCAAAGCAAAGAACAGCAAGGCGCCCCAGGCATACCGGACGTCCATGCCCAGATGCCGGATCAGTGCCATAAGGCCAAGACTCATGGGCAGCATATATCCTATGCGCAGCAGGGCTGAGCGGCATACCGGCTTCAGGGTATCTCTGTCCGGCTGCAGTCCATAGCCCACGGCAAACAGCATGATGCAGGATACGGGGGTCGAAAGAACGGCCAGAATATCCTCGGCTGCCGGCCCCGCCGGGGAAGCGCACAGCAGCTGCCACAGGCCGGTCACATTGGCGGCCAGGCCCAGAAGCATACTCAGCAGCAGCGGATCCTTCAGCAGGGAGCGGAGCTGAAAGGTTCCCTTCCCTTCGGTGAACCGCCGCAGCGCAGGCAGATATACCGTGAAAAAGATCAGGGATTGCCCCGCATCAAAGATAACAAAGTAAGGAAGGCTCTCTTTTCCGAAGAGCATGGCAAACAGCCCGTATCCCACCATGCCTGCTTCGGTAGAGCCGGCCACAAAGGGGTGGTATTCTCCATAGATCCCCGGCAGCGTGCGGCACAGTTTCCCCATCCCAAAAGCGCCCAGGAAGATCAGGGCGCTGAGCAGGGGCAGCAGCAGAGTGCGCACTTCCAGCTCCACCGTGGCAAAGGAAGTAAATACCAGAAAGGGCAGCAGCACCCGGGCCACCAGCTTTTTCAGTCCGCCTATCTCTTCCGGGGAGAAGGTATTTTTTCTTCTGCACAGACACCCCAGCCCGATGAGAAGCGCCATGGGCCCCAGCAGGGATATAAGCTTTAACAGCATAGGCGATCCCTCAGCCCCGGCGGCTCCAGGCAGCAGGGCTGAACAGCAGCAGCAGGGGGAAGATCTCCAGCCGGCCGAACAGCATGTCCAGAGAAAGAACGATTTTGCTCAGATCGCTGTAGGCGCCGAAGTTCCCCGTAGGCCCCACCAGGTTAAGCCCCGGACCGATATTGCCCAAACAGGCAATGACGGAGGAAAAGGTAGTCATGCCGTCAAAATTATCCGTGGAAACAAACAGCAGGGAAACCAGCGCAATGAACAGATAGGTGAGATAAAACACATATACGCCCTTAATGGTGCTTTCCTCCACCAGCTTGCCGTTGATGCGCACCGTATGGACGGACCGGGGCCGCATCATGGAGGCCACCTCGTTCTTCAGGCTCTTGAAAAGCATGATCAGCCGGGAGACCTTGGTGCCGCCGCCGGTAGAGCCTGCACAAGCCCCCAGGATCATCAACAGCAGCAGTATCCACCGGGAAAATTCCGGCCACAGGTTAAAGTCCACCGTGACATATCCCGTGGTGGTGATGATGGAAGAAACGGTAAAGAACACATGGTGCACGGCCGCCCAAAACGAAGGGAATATGCCCTTTACGTTGATCACAATGGCTCCTACCGCCAGAAGTACAATGGCCAGGTACCACCGCAGCTCTTCATCCTTAAAGGCCCGTTTGGCTTCCCGGGTCAGCAGAAGGTAATATATGGAAAAGTTTACCCCAAACAGCAGCATGGCCACCGTAATAATGGATTGGGACAGGGCGCTGTAGCCGTTCATGCCGTTGTTTTTGATGGAAAAGCCTCCGGTACCCGCCGCTCCAAAGGCGTTGCACAGGCTGTCAAAGAGGGGCATCCCGTCCAGAAGCAGAAGCAGAATGGTCACCAGTGTCATGCCCACATAGATGGCGTACAGCACCCGGGAGTTTTTGGACATGGTGGGCGTTACCTTTCCCACGGAGGGGCCGGGGCTTTCCGCCCGGAGCAGATGAAGGGAATCTCCGTTGCCCTTGCTCAGGGGGATAATGGCCATTACGAATACCAGCACGCCCATACCGCCCACCCAATGAGTAAAGCTCCGCCAGAACAGCATCCCGCGGTGGAGCGCCTCCACATCTGAAAGGATGCTGGCCCCTGTGGTGGTAAAGCCGGAGACGGATTCAAACACTGCGTCTATATAGTGGGGGATATCCCCGCAAAGGGTGAAAGGAAGGGCTCCAAACAAAGACAGGAGCACCCAGCTCAGACCCACGGTAAGCATGCCCTCCCGGGCCTGAAGGCTGTGGGAGCCCTGCTGACGGATATACAGCAGGCAGGTGGATACCACCAGCAGCAGTGCCGTGGTGATCAAAAAGGCTTTTACCGCCGCCCATTCCCCATCGTACAGAGAGACAAACAGGGAGGGAAGCATCAAAACGGCTTCCCAGCGGAGGATGTGCCCCAGATAGTAACGGACGGAGCGGGCATTCATTGCACGCCTCCCCGGAAGATCTCCTCCAGCCCGCCTACGGATTTATCCCGGCCGGTAATGACCACTACCCGGTCTTCTCCCAGAAGCATATCGCCGCCGGAGGGAATGATGACCTCCCGGCCTCGGGCAATGGCCGCCACAATGGTGTTGGGCTGTATGGTCAGGTTCTTAAAGGGGATCCCCACATAGGGGGCGTCCCCGGGGACGATAAACTCCATAGCCTCGGCTTTACTGTCCATAATGCGGGAAAGGGCGATCATGCTCTGCCCGGCGCTGGAGCTCATGGCCCGCACGTAGCGGATGATCTCGTTGGCCGTCAGCAGCTTGGGGCTGACGATGGAATCCAGTCCCGCCTGGGTGAATACGTCCATGAATTCCGTCCGGGCGATCTTGGTAACGGTTTTGGGCACACCCATGTAGTTGGCAAACATGGAGATGATCACATTTTCTTCGTCTATGCCCGTCAGAGCCAGCACGGCATCCACATCCCGTATGCCCTCGCTGACCAGTACATCCTGAAAGGTGCCGTTGCCGAAAAGAACGGTGGCTTCCGGCACTTCCAGGGTCAGTTCCCGGGCCCGCTGAGCGTTGTTTTCCATAATGGTCACCTGCACCCGGCTCTTCATAAGCATTTTGGCCACATGGATGGCCGTGCGGCTGCCGCCGATGATCATGACCCGACGGATCCGGGTGGGGGGCAGCCCCAGATCCTTGATAAAGCGCACCAGACCGGAGGCTACGGCGGCAATGATGATCTTGTCCTCCTGATGCAATACAAAACTGCCGTGAGGAATGGTCAGCCGGCCTTCCCGCTCCACGGCGCAGATCAGAGCCTTTTCTTTGGTGATTTTGGGCAGATCAGCCAGACGTAGCCCGTTCAGGGGGCTGTCCTTGCCGATGCGCAGCTCCACAAGATCCGCTTTGCCCCGCACAAAGGTATCCCGCTTCATGAATGTGGGAAACTGCAAATTGCGGTATATCTCCCGGGCGGCGGTAAGCTCCGGGTTGATGACCAGAGAAACGTGGAGCTCGTCCTTCAGCAGCCGCAGATCAAAGTCATATTCCGGGTTGCGCACCCGGGCAATGGTGTTCTCCGTCCCCAGCTTTTTGGCTACCATGCAGCTGAGCAGGTTCACCTCGTCGCCGTTGGTGCAGGCAATGAGCAGATCTGCCCGGTCAGCTCCTGCCTCCAACAGCACATCCGCCGCCGCTCCATTGCCGCACAGAGTGGCCACATCCAGCGTCTCCTGCAAATGCTGCAACACGGCGCTGTTTGTATCGATGAGCACCAGATCGTGCCCCTCGGCGGAAAGCTGAGCCGCCAGGGTGGAGCCTACCTTGCCCTGGCCCACAATAAGGATGAACATGGTAAAAATCCCCTTTTTACACTATTTCATAAGGTTGGTTGTACTATAGCACGTTCCCCGGGGCTTTGCAATAGAGCGGATGGCGGCGTTTACAGACTCAGGGAAAGGGGAAGCGGGGAGCGGGGGCGCTGGGCGGCGGGACGCCGCCCGCCCGGCTGCAGGGCAGCCGGGCCTTTGGGCGCCGCAGGCGCCCAAAGCCAGCGCCCCTGACTTTCGTATACGAACCTTCTCCGTATTCCCGCGTCCCTATTTCGTTTTCAGGGAAGTTTTTCGCAGGGATTCTATGTATACGGACGCACCGGCAGCCGGAAAGCTGCATATTTCATTTGACTGGAAGGGGGAAAGCGGATACAATGATGCATACAGCATTCGACACGTTTCAGGAGGAAATTCCATGCAGATAGTGGTATTGGACAGTAAATCCCTGCGGCCCGAGGAACTGGACTGGTCCGGGCTCCGGGAGCAGGGCACCCTTTCCTTATATGACCGCACCGACGCCATCCTTGTTTCCCAGCGCCTGCGAGGGGCCGACGCCGTATTTACCAATAAAGTGTGCCTGACCCGGGAGCAGCTTTCCGGCAACCCCAACCTGAAGTTCATAGGCGTTTTGGCCACCGGCTACGATGTGGTGGATATAAAAGGGGCAAGGGAACTGGGTATCCCCGTGTGCAACGTGCCCGGTTATGCCACGGAGCCCGTGGCCCAAACGGCCATCGGCCTGCTGCTGGAACTGACGCTGAACCTGGGCTACCACAATGCCCGGATCCATCAGGGAGCGTGGACCAGTTGTCCGGACTTCTGCTGGTGGGAGCGCACTCCCGTGAGCCTGTACGGCCGCACCATGGGCATCGTGGGCTGCGGCGCCATAGGCCGCCGGGTGGCGGAGATCGCCAAAGCCATGGGCATGGAGGTACTGGGCTTCAATCCACACAAAAAGCCCGGGTTTGCAGGCAAGTACGTGTCTTTGGAAACCCTTTTGAGATCCGCCGATGTAGTGAGCCTTCATTGCCCAGCCAAAGGGGATACCATAGGCTTCCTGAACGAGCAGACCATTTCCATGATGCGCACGGGTGCCATCCTTATCAATACCGGCCGGGGGAGCCTGGTGGTGGAAAAGGACGTGGCCAATGCCCTGAGCACCGGAAAACTGGGGGGCTATGGAGCTGATGTGGTTTCCAGAGAGCCCATTTCCGTCCACAATCCCCTGCTGAAGGAACCTAACTGCGTGCTTTCCGGCCATTGCGCCTGGGCTACCCGGGAGGCCCGGCAGCAGATACTGGATGTATCGGCGGAAAACCTGCGCCGCGCTCTGGCAGGGCAGCCTCAGAACTGCGTGAACTGAGCCGTCGTTTTTTTGCCCAGACCCTTGTCAAAAGCTGCGGGAAAGGGTATCATTATAATATAGAGTATCATCGGAGGAATTTATGGAGCTGATCTGCCCGGCTGTTCTTCGGGGCTGCGGCCTCCATAAAAACAGCGCTGTGCTGGCGGCCTTTTCCGGCGGAGCAGATTCCACCGCTCTGGTGCTGGAACTGGCTCGGCTTTCCCGGCAGGGGGAGCTGGGGGCCGTATATGCCGCCCATTATCACCACGGCATCCGCGGGGGAGAGGCGGAGCGGGATCTGGCATTTTGCCGGGCCCTGTGCCAAAGACTGGGGATCCCCTTTCTGTTTGAAAGAGGGGACGTGCCTGCCGCCGCCCGGGAGAAGGGGATCAGCGTGGAAAGTGCCGCAAGAGAACTTCGCTACGGGTTTCTTCGCCGGGCCGCCGCCCGGACCGGGGCAGAGGCCGTGGCATTGGGTCATCATCGGGAGGATCAGGCGGAAACGGTGCTTATGCACCTGATCCGTGGTTCCGGCCTTCGAGGGCTGGGGGGCATGGCGCCCCAAAGCGGTCTGTATGTCCGGCCGCTGCTGGAAGCAGGCAAAGAGGATATCCTTGCCTATCTGGCGGAACGGGGAGAATCCTTTTGCACGGATTCCACCAACGCCGGGGATGAAGCGGATCGGAACCGGCTCCGTCACGGTGCCATGGAGGCTTTGAAAGCAGTGAATCCTCAGGCCGCTGCGCACATGGCCCATACTGCCGCACTGGTGCGGGAGGAGGACGGGTATCTGGAAACTCTGGCGGAGGAGGCGGAAAAGAACTGCCGCGGCAGCCGCCGGGCGTTGGAGGCTTTGCCTCCGGTGCTTGGCAGACGGGTGCTGCTGCGGATCCTGCGTGCCCATACCTCCGATTACACCCGGGAGGATGTACGCCGGCTGGAAGGGCTGCTCTCCGGGCCGGGCGGACGCATGGCGCCCCTGACGGGGGGATGGACTGCCCGGGCGGAAGGGGATGCCATAAGGCTTTACGCCCCCGGTACCCTTGAAGCTGAGGCTTATGTCCTGCCGCTTGAGGTGGGAAAAAAGACAGAAACGCCCTTTGGCTCCCTGCTGCTGGAGCGGGTAAGCAAAGCCTGCATCCCCTGCGGCCCCGGGGAAGCCTATGTGGATGAAGAAACGCTTCAGGGGCCTCTGCTGGTGCGTCCCTGGCGGCGGGGAGAGCGCTTTACCCCTCTGGGCATGAAGGGCTCCAAGCTGTTTTCAGACTATTTTACGGATAAAAAGGTACCGCTGTCCCTGCGGCAGACGCCGGTGGTGTTTGATGCCATCGGGGCCGTGTATGCGGCGGGCCATACCATAGACGACCGGGTGCGGATCACCGCCGCCACCCGGCAGATCCTTCATTTTCAGTTTGATTCTATCCGGGAGGTATGAAATGATTTACACGGGGCACGGATTTATGGAAGAGGACATGGCGGAGATCCTGCTGACCAAAGAGCAGATCGAGCAGCGTGTGCGGGAATTGGGGCAGGAGATCGCCCGGGATTATGCAGGCAGAGAGGTCATCATGATCTGTGTGCTCAAAGGCGCCTGCGTATTCTATACGGATCTGGCCCGAGCCACCCCCATCCACATGAAGATGGACTTTATGGCCATCTCCAGCTATGGGGACGCGCAGAAGACCAGCGGCATCGTCAGCATAAAAAAGGATATCGACTCCAGCATCACCGGCAAGGATATCATCATCGTAGAGGATATCATGGACAGCGGCCTGACGCTCAGCTATATGACCAGGCTTCTGGCTACCCGGCAGCCCGCCTCCCTGCGAGTATGCTGCCTGCTGGATAAGCCCGAGCGCCGGGAGTGCGCCATCACCCCGGACTACTGCGGCTTTACCATTCCCAACAAGTTTGTGGTGGGCTACGGGCTGGACTATAAGGGGTATTATCGGAATCTGCCCTATGTGGGAGTGCTTTCTCCCCGGGTGTATGAAGCGCAATAAATCATATCTGGCCGGGAAGATCCCCGGCAAAAGGAGTTTCTTTGAATTCTAAGCAAACACGTGTATTGACAACGATCCTGCTCTGGGGCATGGTTCTGGGCATGATCGTGTATATGGTCTTAATGGGCAGCGGGGTAAAAAAGCCCGTGGAACTGACGCTGAAGGACTTCCTGACGCTGGTGGAAGAAGATAAGGTCGCCGCCGTGAAAGAAGAGCTGGGCAGCGGCCTGTTTTACGGCCTGCGTACCGGCAGTACCTATCAGCCGAAGGATCTGCCCGGCAAGGCAGACTTTTACTTCTCCGCTTCCGAAGAGGATTTTAACCGGGATCTGTCCCTGCTTCTGGCCAAAAAGACGGGAGCATCTCCAGACAGCATATCCACATCGGACTATCCCTTTGTGTATTCCGTTTCTCAGCCTAAAGGGGAAAATTTCCTGAAAGAGATGCTGCCCTATCTGTTTATGGGCGCACTGGTGCTGCTGATCATGTGGTGGTTTATGCGCCAGCAGGGCAACAGCAACCGGCAGATGGCAGAATTTTCCAAAGCCCGGGCCCGGGAAATGAGCGGCAGCAAAAATCCCGTGACCTTTAAGGACGTGGCCGGAGCAGACGAAGAAAAGGCGGAGCTGCAGGAGATCGTGGAATTTCTGCGTGCGCCCCAGCGCTTTACCGAAGTAGGGGCCAGGATCCCCAAGGGCGTGCTGCTGGTGGGCCCTCCGGGTACAGGCAAGACCCTTCTGGCCAAGGCTGTGGCCGGGGAAGCCGGGGTTCCCTTCTATTCCATCAGCGGTTCCGATTTTGTAGAGCTGTTTGTGGGCGTAGGCGCCTCCCGGGTCAGAGATCTGTTCAACACTGCCAAGCGCAGTGCGCCCGCCATTATCTTTATCGATGAGATCGACGCCGTAGGCCGCCACCGCGGATCCGGTCTGGGCGGAGGCCATGATGAACGGGAGCAGACTCTCAACCAGATGCTGGTGGAGATGGATGGCTTTTCCCACAATCAGGGGATCATCGTGATGGCGGCTACAAATCGCCCCGATATCCTGGATCCGGCGCTGCTGCGGCCCGGCCGTTTTGACAGGCGCATCACCGTGGGCTACCCCGATGTGGGCGGCAGGGAAGCCATTCTCAAGGTGCATGCCCGCAACAAGAAGTTTGAAGACAACGTAGATATGAAGGTGCTGGCCCGCCGGACCCCCGGCTTTACCGGCGCAGATCTTGAAAACCTGCTCAACGAGGCCGCCATTCTGGCCGGCCGGGCCCGCCGTAAAAAGATCTCCATGCAGGATCTGGAGGAGTCTATTACCCGGGTGATGATGGGGCCGGAAAAAAAGAGCCGGATCATCTCCGAGGAGGACCGGCGCTACACTGCCTATCATGAATCCGGCCATGCCATTCTGGCCATAGAGCTGCCCAAGTGCGATAAGGTGCATGAGGTCTCCATTATTTCCCGGGGCATGGCGGCAGGCTATACCATGACCATGCCGAAGGATGATCTGGACCACGTCACCAAGAGGCGGCTGGAAGATTATATCTGCATGTGCATGGGAGGCCGTGTGGCCGAAGAACTGGTATTCGGGGATATCAGCGCCGGTGCCAGTCAGGACTTGAAGAACAGCACGCAGACAGCCCGGCGTATGGTGTCCCAGTACGGTATGAGTCAGGATCTGGGGCCCGTGTTTTACGGCGGGGATGCAGAGGTGTTCATCGGCCGGGATCTGGGGCACAGCAAAGACTATTCCGAAGAGATCGCCGGGCGTATTGATGAAGAGGTGCACCGGGAGATCACCGAACAGTATGAGCGGGCCAGAACCATTCTGTCCCGGGAGCGGGAAGCACTGGACAGAGTATCTGCCCTGCTGCTGAAGTATGAGCGGGTCACCGGCGAAGAATTTGAGCGGGTGTACCGGGGTGAGGACATGGACGCCGTTATGGCTTCCGCCGCTTCCAAAGCGGAAACCGCTTCAAACAGCGAAGAGACCGCCGAAGCCTCCGGTGCGGAAGGCACGCAGGAGAATAAGTAACAAAGACGGCCTTCCTTGAGAAAAGCGGCCGGTCTGCGGCGGGGTCGGGGGCGCTGCGGTAAAGGATCGGCTTGTATACGCAGCCCGGGGGGCGCACGTTCCGGCGCTGCTCCGCCGGAACTCTGCGGGGCATCCGCACCGCAGGCGTGCCTGCTGGCACGCAGTGCGCCCCCACCATCGTTTCCACGCAAAAAGGCAGGTGAGCGATTTGCCTTTCTGTCGCTTATACACGTTCTTAAAACGGTCGCCGGGCAAAACCGGAGGCCCGGATACATTCAAAGAAAGGAGCCTGCATCCAGGGAAGCCCATGGCCCACAGATTTGATCTGCACATCCACAGCTGTCATTCTGACGGCACCTATACGCCGGCGGAGATCGTTCGCATGGCTGCCAGAGCCCGGCTGTCGCTGGTGGCTCTCAGCGACCACGACTGCATCTCCGGCGTGCAGGAAGCGATGGCAGAGGGGAAGAAGCTGGGGGTCCCTGTGCTGCCCGGGGTGGAGCTGGATAACGAATGGCCCCATGAGCTGCATATTCTGGGGCTGGATGTGGATCCGGAGCATCCGGTGCTGCTGCGGGCCATGGAGGTGGCCCGGGAACGGCGGGACAGGCGCAACGAGATCATCTTCTCTCAGCTGGATGCTGCCGGTATAGAGATCCGTCCCTTTATGGAAACGGGGCAGACATCCACCACCAAGCTGCATATTGCCCATGCCCTTATACAGGGGGGCTATGCCGCCGAGGTAAAGGAGGCCTTTTCCAAATATCTGAAGCCCGGTACCCCCGGTTATTATACGGAAAAACGCTTTACGCCTCAGCAGGTTATAGAGATCATACACCGGGCCGACGGCATCCCCGTGCTGGCCCATCCCTGCCATATCCGGGAGAATTTTTATGCTCTGCTCAAAGCCCTTATGGACTGGGGGCTCATGGGCATAGAGGCGTTCTATCCCAGCAACACACCCCGGCAGACGGAGCAGTTTCTTTCCGTAGCCCGGCAATACAAGCTCATGGTCACCTGCGGCAGCGACTTCCATGGAAAGAATCGCCCCGGCATCCCTCTGGGCTGTGCCTGGCGGGAGAATAAAGAACTGGAAAAGACCTATGAGACCCTGATCCACCGGATGCAGACCTGATTGTCCACGAAAGGAGCTTTTGCTTATGCTTACCCCCGGCATTACCGGAAAAAAAGAACTTACCGTTACCGAAGCATATACCGCCAGATCCCTGAACAGTGGGGCACTGCCAGTGTTTGGCACCCCCATGCTGGTGGCTCTTATGGAGGGCTGCGCCCATGAAAGCGTACTCCCCTGTCTGGAAAAGGGACAGGGTACCGTAGGCACCGGGCTGGATATTCAGCATCTGGCTCCTACGCCCGTAGGAGGCCATGTGCGGGCGGAGAGCCTGCTGGTCAAGGTGGAGGGCCGCCTCCTTACCTTTGAGGTCAGGGCCTATGACGAGGCCGGGCTTATCGGCCAGGGTACCCATACCCGATGCATTATAAGCGAGGACCGCTTCATGCAGAAAGCCCAATCCAGACTGGAAACAAAATAAGCAGCACAAAACCGCAGCCGCAAAAAGCGAACTGCGGTTTTTTTATGTGCCGTACCTTTTTAGGAGATATTTTCGAGGAGCGATACACCCTCTTTGCATACTGATAGTCCACCTCTATTATCGTAAAGCTGCAGCAACAGCAGCTGGAAATAATAGCTGCGGAGAGGAATATCCTGTTCCGTTTTTTATATGTGATCCGGATAGCAGGATGTCCAGTAAGGAGTGCCCAGAAAAACATTTTCTTTTGGATGCCATCCTTCGGGCGCTTTTACCTCTTTTAAAGAAAAACAATGCCAAAAGGCTCTGCTTTCCATATGGGGCAGGGAACAGAATTCCAACCGGGTCAGCAGCGGACAGTCTGCAAAGGCATAGGCGGCAATATATGTCACCGAAGCGGGAAAGCGGACACTTTCTATGCCGGAACCGGCAAAGGCCCTTTCCCCAATGCGAACGATTCCTTCCGGTATGAGAACTTCCTGATCAGGGCCGATATAACGCTCTAAAATGCCTCCCCGCACCACAAAATTTCGCTCCATGGGACTGCGCAGCAACGGCATCCTGCACCGGTATTCCGTTCCGCAGTAAGGGCAGCGGTACGTATCCTGCCCGGAGCCGGGCCGCAGCCCGCCGCCGCACTGAGGGCACCGAAGTGATCTCATGGATTACACATAATGTGCTATGGCGGTTAGAATTTCATCTCGTTTTGCTGTCAGCTCATCGCATTGCTTTGTGGCCCGTTTCCTGAGATAAATGCCGCCGGCAATAACGCAGGCGCCGCCGATCAGGCAGACAATGTCCACGACGATACTCTTGGAGCCCGATGCACACATCATGACAAAAAGTCCCAGAGGAATGGACCAGAGCAGAGACCGTCGCCGAAGACGCTTGGAAGAGTCAAGCTCATCCAGGGTGACTTCAAACTGTTCGTCCAGTTCCTTTATTTCGTTGTAATAAGGCATATCCATATCCCGCTGGAAAACAAGTTTTACAAAATGTGTGGTTTCGGTCACGCTGTTGATAGTGCCGGGGGCACCTTCCTCCAGGTGAGAATCCCTATTAAACACTTCCTGAGAACCGAGCAGAACCCAGCCGAATTTCTGATACCGATCAATGGTGATTTGTTCTGCAGCCGGGGCAACCCTTACACTCTTGCTTTCCATTCTTGCCATACTTTTTTCCTTCCATTTCATTCAAAATTCGCTTTCGCATGGAAAGCATAACAAATCTTTCTCCAAAAGTCAACCCAAAAGGGGTAACTTTTGGAGAAAATATTCAATACTATACCTACATTATGCGAAGGAGGCTTTTGTGCGGGTAGGAGAAGCGGTGCGGCTCCGGATATTGGAGCTCTGTCAGGAACGGAATATAACCTGCAATAAGCTGGCGACCATGTCGGGAGTGACCCAGTCAACTCTGCAAAACATTCTCAGCGGCCGGAACAACAGTGCCACTGTATCCACCGTAAAAAAACTGTGCGACGGACTGAACATTTCCATACGGGAGTTTTTCGGCGGATCGCAGTTTGACGACCTTGAGCAGGAAATCCATTGAATTTTTTCGATAAATAAACAGCCGAAGCACGATATCATGCTTCGGTTGTTTTATATCTATGGGATATCAGCAATACCCAACTCCCTTGAGCCAGTGATAGGTATCCCGCAGCGTCACGGAGAAGCGCCGGGGGGAATACCCCAGCTCCCGGGCGGCCTTGGCGTGGGAGAACAGGCCGTTGGAGCCCAGTACCGATACGGCATAGGGGGTAAAGTAGGGCTTTTCCTTCTTCAGCTTGCTGACCCATTCGGCAAAGGGAGACACGGCCTTGGCAAGCCACACCGGAGCCAGCAGTTTTACCCGGTTCCCTTTGGAAATATGGCACAGGCTGTCCAGCATTCGGCGGATGCTTACATACTCTGCCGAAAGAATGTAGCATTCTCCCGGACGGCCCTTTTCACAGCAGGCCAGGATCCCGGCGGCCACATCCCGCACGTCTACAAAGTCATATCCGCCTTCCACGCCCATGGGCAGTTTGCCCTTGCAGTAGGAGATGATCATGGAACTCAGGCTGCCTATGGCATAATCCTGGGGCCCTACTATGCCGGAAGGCTGCACCACCGAAGCGTTGAGCCCCTGCCGGGCTGCTTCCAGCACGTAGGCAGTGGCCTCGGCCTTGGTTTTTGCATACTCGCCGGATACATTCTGGGGCGAAAAATCCCGGATCTCCGTCATGGCACAGCCGTCCTTCCGTTCCGGAATGGCATGGACAGAACTGACGTATACCAGCTTCCGAATCCCGTAGCGGCGGCAAAGATCCACCACGTGCCGGGTGCCCTCTACATTGACTTTGCGTACCATGGGGCCGGGCACCGTATCGATGCAGATGAGGCCGGCGCAGTGGATCACACAGGCATTTTCCCCCAGGGAGGCGAACACGGGCTCCAGACTTTCCGGATCGGTCACATCCCCCAGGGCGATGTCCACCCCCTCCGGCAGCCGTTGCGCACCCGGATCCTCGGGAAGCACCAGAGCCGTTACCGCTTTGTGCCTGTTTGCCAGCATGTGCACCACCGTATGGCCCAGAAAGCCCGTGGCGCCGGTGACCAGATATCTGTTAAACATGGGAGCCTCCTTTCAACAACCGGTACAGGTGTTGTTTTTCTTTCATGTGTATAGTATACTCAATAAGAACCGAGCCGCAAGGTACACCTTGCAGCCAAATGTTAGTTTTCCAACACTTGCCGGGAAAGCGTTGCATAACAATGTGAGAAGTTTGTGTCAGCGGCCAAAACCCGCCGGCGGCAGGGCTTATCCGGGGCAATAAGAATGGATGGACAGGAGAGGATCATATGAAACTAGATGCGCGGGTCCGCTATACCAGGCGGGTCATTCAGGAAGCGCTGCTGACGCTGCTGGAACAAAAGCCCATGAACAAGATCACCGTAACGGAGCTCTGCGCTCTGGCACAGATCAACCGGGCCACCTTTTATGCCCATTATGCCGACTGCTATGCCGTTTTGAATGCTTTGGAAGACGGGCTGCTGCGGGCATTTGAAAATTCCCTCAGTGCCAGTGCAGGAGGGATGGATGTGCAGGATCTTATGGAAGCCGTGTACCGGATCATGGATGAAAACAGTCAGGTCTGCCGGGTGCTGATCCTGGAGCAGAAGGACAGAGCGCTGGCCGAGCGGATGATCGCCATTGCCCGCTATAAGACCCGTACTTTGTGGCGGGCCAGCCTGCCAAAAGCCACCGAAGGGGAGATAGATATGCTATTTACCTGTCTGGCCAATGGGCTGCTGCAGGTGATCCTGACGGGATATGGGAAATATCCCCGGGAGCAGATCGCCGCTTTTGCCTCCGCCATGACCCGAAACGCCATGGCCATGTATACCTGAGTTCCCCGGTTTCCAGGGAACAGGACGACCCATACAGTATAAAAGCCCCCCGTACAGACTTTGCCTGTACGGGGTTTGCACGTCTAGGGACGTCCAGGCAGGAAGTAAGACGGTGCCCGGGAATGCGTCTCTGCTCCTTATTGTACAGGGCGGCGGGAGAGATTGGCCGAGCATGAGTGCGAAAAACGGGGCCTTCGCTCAGGTGAGGGACAGGGGCAGGGATGCGGGAGCAGCGCCGTATACGGGGCCCGGGGGCGCAGGCGTGCCTCCGGCACGCCTGCGGGGGGG
>ERZ779889.1107-NODE-1107-length-28758-cov-10.840017_pt1 | contig 28758 bp, 33 predicted proteins | sample MGYA00511030_ERZ779889 | MGnify/ENA primary metagenome ERZ779889 (study PRJEB29588, sample SAMEA2160616) | human gut metagenome | biome: human gut; feature: human-associated habitat; material: faeces | place: Denmark | collected 2008/2010 ...
TACCAAGAATATGAACAATAAAGATTACATAACTTTATACTCAACATTTGCGATGGAACAGATGCGCCGCTATGGAATACCCGCCTCGGTGACATTGGCGCAAGGCATATTGGAGAGTTCCAACGGCGAAAGCACTTTAGCGAGGAAAGAGAACAACCACTTCGGCATCAAGGCCACGCAAAGCTGGATAGACGGTGGCGGACGGTATGGCCTATATACAGACGACAAGCCCAATGAGAAATTTTGTAGCTATGACAGCGTGGCGGATTCCTACGAGCACCATTCACGCTTCCTCGCCGGGAACAAGCGGTATGCCGGTTGTTTCGCACTGCAAGCCGATGACTATAGGGGCTGGGCGAAAGGACTGGAACGGGCGGGCTATGCCACGGGAGGCAACTACGCCAACTCGCTCATCAGCATCATCGAACGAAACGGGCTTGACAAGTACGACCGCATGGTGATGGAGGAAATGAGGGCACAAGGGCGCGTACCGGGTGAAGACAAGGACAGCCGCCTTTCCGAAAGTGGCAAAGGTTACGCCTTCCCTTTGGAACGGAAGGAATTCCTGTTGGTGACCAAGCCGTTCGGCGGGCAAAGGCACATCACCTTGCAAACGGACAGCGAGGCGGTATTGGGCACGGAAGACAATGGCAAGGTGGTGGCGGTGGATTCCGGCAAATCACTGACGGTGGAGTATGCAAGGACAGATGGTACCACATATCAGGTTAGCTATCAAGGACTGACAAGCACGAATGCCAAAGTGGGCGACACAGTAAAGGCCGGGCAGCAGTTGGGAGTGTCGGGTGAAAGCCTCCGATTCGGCGTGGCGCAAATCTCCACGGACGGCACCAGGCGTGACATCGACCCTGCGGCATACTTGGCCGACATCACCCAAAAGGGGAACATCAACCTGCAACTGATGCACGAGGGCAAAGACCTCCTGGCTAAGTACAAAGCCACGGACGGTGCGGCCATCAATACCAGGCTCTCCCCGGACGAATGGATGAAGAAATTGCTCTCATCGGAGGATGGCGGTACACGCCTTGGCTACGGTACCGACCCCGTTATGGAAATGGCCGTCACGATGTTCACTTCGCTCATGGCACTGGCCTTACAGATAGACAACAAGGAGGAGCAGATGAGAGTGGCTACCGAAACAGCATTGAGCAAACGCATCGATCTCTCGGCATTGCTGCCCACTGGCAAGGAGTGCGTGCTGGAGGTGCCGGACAGCGGACGCCCCGTCCTGCACATGGACAATGGCAACGGACGCTTTTCACATGAACTGACCGCATCGGAGATGAACCGCCTCTCCCTTGTACTTTCCGACAAGGACACCACGCCGGAGCAGAAACGTAGCCAAGTGGCGGCGATCGTGGGCGGCATCGCCCTTTCCGGACAAATGGCACGGAACTATGACCAGGGAATGGAACGGCACGATGGACAGGGCGAAAACCTGCAAATGAAATAACAACAGGATAAACGAATACATCACCAATAAAGGATAACCATTATGATTAAATGCAATGTGACAATCAACGGCACGGTCAGCCGGGCGGCGACGGTGCGGACCAACAGCGAAGGACAATCGTTCATCTGCTTTTCTGTCAAGACGACCATTCCCGCCAAGTCGGGAGCCGGCAAGCAAGTGGAAATCTCCGTATCAAGGGATGGAGGCGAAACGGACACCGTCCAATATAGCGTAGGTACAAGGGTGGAAATGCAAGGCACACTCACTTTCCGAAAGCGTAGCGACAACCTTTATCTGAACTTCCAGGCCGTTGCGGTGGATTTAGCCCCTGCATCCGGCAAGGACGGCATAGAGGGCGACATCGAGTTTCGTGGAACCATCGGCAGGCAGGTGGAGGAAAAGACCGACAAAAAAGGCGGAAAATACCTCGTTTTTTCAGCATTCAGCACGGAAAAAGACGGCGAGGCGTTCGCTTTCACCTGGGTGCGCTTCATCCGTTTCTCCACCGGACGGGAGTCGTTCCTTGCACCCAAGGTGGGTATAACAGCCAAGGGCAAGCTGGAACTGTCAGCCTATCTTGACAAACTCAACATCGCTTGCCGGGTAGAAGAGTTGGCAGAATGGGTAAAAAAGGAGTATAATAAGCAAATCCAGCCGTAGAAATGGCAAAGAAGAATGATTACCACAGGGATGGCCCCTCCGCAGAAGACCGGGCATTGGAACGCTTTACGGAACTGATGATTGAGAAAATCTCTACCCTGCAAAAGGACTGGTCGAAGCCCTGGTTCACGGAGGGTATGATGAAATGGCCGAAGAACCTTTCCGGCAGGGAGTACAATGGGATGAACGCCCTCATGCTGGCTTTGGAATGTGAGAAGCGAGGCTACGAGATACCTGTTTTCTGCACCTTCGATGCGGCATTGTCGCTCAATTACAGCAAGAAGAAAGATGGCTCACGCCAGCCTTTGGTGGACGAGAACGGCGAAAAGTTGCCGTTGGTGTCCGTACAGAAAGGTGAAAAGTCGTTCCCGGTGTTCATTACCACCTTTACCGTGGTGGACAAGGAAACGAAAGAGAAAATCAGGTATGACGACTACAAGCGGATGTCGGACGAGGAAAAGCAACGGTACAATGTCTATCCGAAGATGAACGTGTACAATGTTTTTAACGTGGACCAGACCAACCTCCGCGAGGCCCGTCCCGAACTGTACGAGAAGATACGGTCGGCCAATGAGTTGAAACCGCCCGAGAAATTGGAAGGCGAGTCATTCTCCTTCGCCCCATTGGATGAAATGGTAGATAAAGGGTTGTGGGTATGCCCCATCCGTCCCATGCACCAAGACCGTGCGTATTACAGCATCACCAAGGACGAAATCGTCATTCCCGAAAAGGCGCAATATGTGGACGGTGAGTCTTATTACGGCACCATGCTGCATGAAATGACCCACAGTTCCGGGCATGAGAGCCGGTTGAACCGCTTGAAACCTGCTGCATTCGGATCAGAGGAATATGCGAGGGAGGAACTGGTGGCCGAATTAGGCAGTGCGCTGCTGGCATCACGCTATGGCATGACCAAGCAGATAAAAGAGGAGTCGGCGGCTTACTTGAAGTCGTGGTTAGGCAGCTTAAAGGAGTCCCCGGAGTTCCTGAAAACCACTTTGTTTGATGTGAAAAGGGCGACCTCGATGATATCGCAGCAGATAGATGCCGTGCAAGAGCGCATCGAAGCCAAGCCGGACATCATGGATGTGGACGGCAATGGCAACACGCAGGAAGTGGCGCACGAGGACAGGGAACTGGTGGGTGCGGTGGCGGAGGAACACGTACCGTACCGTAGGGGGAGATAGACGTTCACCATTTGATTGCGGTCGCATAGCCGTGCGGTCGTTTCAAGATGCACGGTTATGCGACCTTGTCACTTGCCGTTCCTCTCCAAGTATTCCCGCATTGCCTCGTTCACGATGTCTTTCAGCGACATGCCCTTTTCGATGGCAAGGTACTTCATCCGGGTATGGATGCTCTTGTCTATCACGAAATTGCAATGGACGACAGGTTCTTTCTTGCCGGAAATAGCCACCGTCTGTTTTTCTGTACGGCTTTTTGCCGTTGGAGAAAGCAGTCCCTCCAGTCCGCCTTTCATACTGTCTTTCAATGAATCACCTTTTCCCATTGTTTATTTTAATTTCTTCATTATTTCTTTGGCAAGTGACATATAGTCTTTCGCTCCATAGGAACCTTTATTGTATTCAAATATGCTCATACCCTTAATCGGCGCTTCGGCCAACGAGACGTTCTCCCGGATGACGGTATCGAACACCTGTTTGCAAAACGATTCTTTGATTAGTTCAGACACGCTTTTGTTCAAGGTCTTCCGCCGGTTGAATTGGGTGATGACAATGCCGCCGACATGAAGGCCGGGATTCAGACGTTCCTGCACAATGCCGACCACGCTCATAATCTTGGCCATCCCACGCATGGCAAGGAACTGCGCCTGTACCGGGATGACCAGATAGTCGGAGGCGGTAAGCGCATTTAATGTGAGCAGCCCCAAGGAAGGCGGACAGTCTATGATGATATAGTCGAACTTCGGTTTGTCGGGCATCTTGGCAATCAGCCCTTTCAAAATCAGTTCCCGTCCCGGCTCGCTGATAAGCTCGGATTCCGCCGCCGAAAGGTCCAGACAGGACGGCGCAACCGTCACACTGCTGTTTGTCTTTATCAATGGAAGCGGGTATGCTCCCGTCATCGCCCCATACACGGTGTGTTCTTCTTCAATCGACAGTCCGAACGATTCTGTCAGGTTGGCTTGTCCGTCCATATCAATAGCCAACACCCGCTTCTTCATCCGTTGCAGGGCAGCCGCCAAATTGACTGCGGTGGTCGTTTTCCCTACACCGCCCTTGTGGTTGAGTATTGCAATGATTCTTGTCATATTCAGTCGTTCTTAATGGTTACAAAGTTTTTTCGTAAAAACTACAATTAGTATATACTATTTTACTAAAATACTATTATTCGCATTTTAGTATTTACTACATTACTAACAAGCTGCTTTACTAAATGTAGTACCTACTACTTTTAGAATAGACGGATTTACTATTCTACTATTCGTAGTATTTACTACATTTAGTATTCGTTGTTATTCTGTAAGATGGATGCTATTTAGAAAGGCAAATCCTCCTCTTTGTCCTGCGGAAAACCTTCCGGTGGAATCTGTGTATTGACTTCGTTGTCCGTATTCCCGTCCGCCTCAGAAGCAGTATTCGCTTCCGTTCCTTTCTTGCCGGTCTGAATGAATTTGATGGTTTCCGCGACGATGGAAAGCTGTACATGGTTGTTCCCGTTCTTGTCTTCCCAAATGGAAGAAGAAAGCGTCCCATGCACAAGGATGAGCCTGCCCTTGGTAAGGTACTCAGACAGTTTGATGTGATTTTCCTTGCTGCTTTTGACACGAACCCACGTGGTGGTGTTTTCGCCTTTTTGATAATCATCTACGGCCATGTCCAATGCCATGAAAGAACCGTGTTTTCCTGAAATGACTTGGCAATCCTTGCCGATGCGTCCGATTGTGTAAGTATTTAACATAACTGATAAAATTATGGCAAGCTGGTTAAACCTGCCGTTACCTTAAATTGACTTTGTTGTTTTCCCTACATTCGGGCTTCTTCGCCTTACCGGGAAATTTTGTGCGTTCCACACAGGGCTTCGCAATAAGCCGGAAAGCTGCTGGGAAATACGCTCCGCCGAAGGGGGAGGAAGATTTCTCCGCAGCTTTTTGGTGTTTGAAACGGAAGCCCTGTAGCTTTGCGGAAAATTTCTTCGGTTAGGCGGAAGGCGGATGAATGAGAAATCGGTATAAGAGGTGGATGTTTGAGTGGTACAAGAGGATTTACGGTGGTAAAAGAGGCGTTGGCAGACGGATAAAACAGGAAGGGAGGCAAGACAATGTGAACTTCCTCCCAAGCCGCTTGTCGGTCGGATTGGGAGGAAGTAACGTCTTATCACTGTCTCTAAGGAATATTCATTCCCAATAGTACCTTTTCATCACATCTTCCATTTTAGTCTACAATTTCAAATTCATGCAGATAACAGAAGGCATCCTCGCACTCGGTGCTCCATTGGATGTCAATGTCCGCTATATCTTCCATCATCACTACCGCCTTTCCCAATTCATCCTCTATCCATTTGAACACATCTTCCTGCTTTTCGAAATACTCGCTGATATATTCCCCTTCCGGCGTACAGGCATCGAGGAAATACCTGTCTTTGAAATATACACCGCATTCATCGTTTGTCTCGTAGACCTCCAGCCCTGGTTCTTCCGCAATAAAATAATACCTCAAAGAGGGATATTTCTCACGGACGGCCTCGAAAGTCTCGTTACAGGGCGCCCATGCGGTTTTCGTGTTGAATTTCAGCACGTCGCCGTCCAGTTCAAGTCCGCTCCAAGAGCCACGGCATGATACCGCTTTCCAGTCTTTCCCCAAGGCGTTTACAAGGCATCCCAACCAAGTAGTCCCGAAATCGTTTTCCACGGCAGGCTTTTTCATTTCCTGCAATCTTTTCATCAACCCATAGAGGCTTTTTATTTCCTTTGCGTCGGCCTCTAACGCATACGCAGTTGAACACCAGTTCGGCATGATTATAAGTTTTTGGTTTGTTGATAATTCGGTTTCCTGTTGAAGAATTGTGCAGGGCTTTCACACCCTGCACAAACTCTCGGACAAAGGGTTATTCGGGCAACATCATCGGCATCAGCAAAGCCAAGTGTGCCGACTGTCCGTCTTCCGATGTCGGTTCGATAATGGCTGCACGGCAAGGCTCGCTCATCTTGAAACGCACTTCCGCCGCATCCGAGTTCTCCAAGAGCAGCATAAGGTTCTCCGCGCTGAAGCCGATGCGGATATCCGCGCCTTGATAAGTGCAGAACACGGTTTCCTCCGCCGAAGTGGAGTTGTCGAAGTCGTGCCCTGCCAGCAACAAAGACATGCCTGAAAACGTCATCACCACCATGCGGTTCGCCTTTTCGGCAAATACGCTGACCCTACGGATGGCCGACAACAACGCCTGCCGGTCGATGGTCGCCTCCTTGTCGCTACCGCTCGGAATGACGGCGTTATAGTTCGGGTATTTACCCTCCATCAGACGTGAAGTGAAACAGTCCGTGTCGGTCTTGAAAGCGATGTTCCGTCCGTCAAGTCTTACTTCCACAAAGCCCTCCTTTTTCTGCATCAGGGCCTTTACGATTTTAGCCGCCTTTGCTGACAAAAGGAAACTGCAATCCTCCACAGCCTCAGATAACGGATAGGAATTGCGAGCCAGTTTGTGTCCGTCCGATGCGGCACATTCCACCCTGCCGTTCCCAATGGTGAAATTGATGCCGTTCATTATCGGGCGCAAGGTGTCGTAGCTCACGGCAAACAAAGATTGGTCGATGGCCTTGCACAAAGTGGCGGACTCCATGCGGAAACGGATGTCGCTTGGAGCATCGAAGGATGGGTACTCGTCGGCGGTTTGCCCCACCATGTCGAAATGTCCGTTTGCATATTGGACGGTCATGCTCCCGTTCTCTTCGCCGATGATGAAAGTTATCGGCTGTTCGGGCAGGTTCTTGACTGCATCCAGCAGGGTGCTTGCCGGGATGCACACTTTGCCTGTTCCCTCTTGCCCTGTGACTTCCAGCGAGCCGTGCCATACACATTCAAGGTCGGAAGCGGTCACTTCCAGCGGTGCGTCCTCTTTCACCTCCAGCAGGAAAGTGGAAAGGATGGGCAGTACGGATTTGCCATTCATAACTTTGGCCATTGCAGCCAGTTTGTTCGCCATTGCGGTTGATGATACTGTAAACTTCATAAAGCTAAATGTTTTTATTTCCCTGCTTTCGGGCTGTTTGCCCTTGTCCCAGGAAGTTATTTTTCGGTGCTGGATGAGCCGTCCGCCTATGACGCAAACTTTTTGGCAGAAATACGCTTTGCCGCAAGGGAAAGGAAGATTCCTGCCATCGGGACAACCATTGTAATTCGGCTTTCGTCCCAAAAGTTTTCGGCATCAACAGCGGGCGACTGAACTTTGCACACGAAAATACGCCCGGTGGCAAGGGCATGGGCGCAAGTAGTAAAAAGTATGTATAATCGGATAACTGTCAGTATATAAATAGATGACAAAGTAGAAGTGTTGATTTGACATTCTCTTGAAAAACCGCTCTACAGTATACCGGTTTCACTATATTTGCAGTCATTTATGCAGGCAAATGAAATTATATGGAACGGTTTATCATCATTGTGTTACTCATCCTGATACTGGCACTTACACGGTATTGGAGAAGGAAACTTGGCGAAGCCTATTGCGCTGCCGCTCGATATGCGCCTACTTTGGAATTGCGCAGGGAATACAGCCGCAAGGCGGTGTTGGCGGGCAACAAGGAAGCAAGGAAGCTTTATCCCATCACCGTTGCGCGGTTTGCGGCCGACCATCAGCCGTTGAAAGTATTCAAAAGGAAGAAAATCCCCTGCGTATTTACGGACTATTACTTCCCATCGAGGTGCAACCCATACCTGAGCGAAAAACAAAAACTGTTCTGCCAATCTGTTTTGGATTTCAAGGACGGCAAGCATGATGGTATCCGTTTTCTTGTGGCCGGAATAGAGAAATTAAAACCCAATCCGGGAACCGTTGTCATGTTCATGCCATGCAGTACACAGCGGAAATACTGGAAGCGGTTCAAGGCGATGGCGGACTACTTGCATGACGAATACCCGGAGCTTGTGTGCGGCATTTCTTATGTCCGTTATACGGGTGACAGGGAGAGCCTACACCTACAAAAGGGCAGGGAGAATGTAGAACTGGAGAAGAATTATTTCTTCAAAGAGGACTTGGCTGGCAAGGAGGTGTTATTGGTGGATGACATCCTTACAACAGGGAAGAGCCTGCAAGATTTCAGAAAGGAAGTGGAAACAGACGGGGGCAAGGTGGTGGGTGCCATTTTTGCCGCAGAGACATTCAAAATGCCCAGTGCTTTCTGGTGTTATTTGTATGCGTTAAGTTGGTCGGAGGATGATGCGGGGATGTTTGCACCCACGGCAACAGACACCGCTACGGACTATCCATACCAACGCCGTAAACGAGGCGGTTATGATGAAGAACCTGAAGATATTGATTGGATGCCAGACAGGACGATTATTCATGGGAACAGCATGGTAAACTTATGGTACGGCAAGAGGAAAGGGAAATTTGTCGTGGTAAAAAAGCAAGTCTTGCCGTTGGATCCGGATAGTGATGAGCCATGCAGCGACGACCTTTCAGAATTTGACCTACCACCATGAAACAGGCCGACTTTCGCAAGCCAGCCTGCCCTAAAACAGTGGTTAGAGTTGATTGTGAATCCTCTGCAAGAATAGAACAAAACAAAAAACTAATCAGTCGTGCCCGTTACAGGAAACAACAGTCTTACGCAGGCATTGCGGTTGGCTTCCGTGGGCTTGTAATCATTGATGCCACCGGCTGAAACTGTTTCTATCATAGTGGCATCCACGCCACGTTGCTGCAACTGTCCGGCCATGTAGGAGGCACGTCTTTGCGACAAACCATTGTTGATGGAGTCATTGCCAGTGGCACTATCGGCCGCACCGATAATTTGGATGCGCAATCCATGCTTCTTGGCAACCCGGGCGATACCGTCCAAGTTGACCAGCTGCGAATTGTCCGTAAGCCAGTCAGTGTTCAGTACGAAAAAGAAATAGATGGGCGGGCCAACATATCTACCGTCCACAAGCAAGGATGGAACAATGGAATCATTGCTTGGGTATAAACCGTCATTTCTATAAGTGAACGTGTTGTCGTGTGTCATATAAACGGTGTCATTGCCATGAATAAAAATGGTATCGCCCTTATGTTTTTCCTTGTTCGTTTGGGCATTACGCAGCCTTGCACGGAGCGAGTTCAACCCGCTGTAGTCGTTCTTGGGATAGCCGCTTGTCCACTTCTTTCCACCTAACTCGTCTTTCATCGAAGAAAGCCTGTCCGCATACTTGTCAAGCAGTCCTTCCAGCTTCAATATTTTCTCCAACTCGGTGATGATGCGGGCGTTCATGCCATTCCTCTGCCTGAGCCGTCCATTCTCATCGCGCAAGCTGCGGGCATAACCGACCAACCGCCCGTTACGCTCGATGTACGGGGAGGCATCAACCACGCGCTTCCAGCCTTTCTTGCCAATCGTGTAGGAGAACCCGGCGGTCAGCGACAGCAGACGGTCACCCCACCTGTTGCCTGCGCCCATGCCGTCAAAGTCCTTGAAGGTGGTGGCGCAGCCAAGTTCCGCAGTAAGGTGCAGACGGTCGGTCAAGCGGTATCGTCCTTGTATTCCGTAAGAAACCGCAAAAGGTTGGCGGTCGAGTTCGTCATTGTGCAGGAGGCCCAAACCCACATAGGGAGCCAAATCCCAACGGAAATCCTCTTTGGCGTGTGAGAGTCCTGACAGCACGTTCCACATCAAGTCGGCGTGGAGATGCTGGAAGTCTCTTGATTCAAATCGTGCGTCCTTAAACTGCAAACCTTGGAAGGCAACCCTCACACCAATGGCAGGCGTGAACCACTTGCCCGCTGAAACGGACAATGCAGGCTTCGTGCGGTCAAAGATGTCACCACAGCCAAGCGGCGAACCGACAAATGCCGACACGCCGCCGGACACGTTCACGAACCAGTTGCCACGCCAAGGGGAAACCTCCACGGCATTCTCCAGATAGGCAGGCTTCATCGGTTGCAACAATTCCTCCTGTTGTGGAAGTATCTCCCATCGGGCGGTGTCCGTCAGGGGGACATTGTACGCCCTTGCCGCAATCGGCAGGGACAATACGGATAGCAATAAAAATCTCTTCATCATATTATCAATGTAATTGTTTTCGACTTGCAAAAGAAATGGCTCGCCGCGTCTGCAAAGAGGCTTTCCCGCTCTTTCAACTCCCGCTTAACAAGAATTTCAGTAGCGGCGGTTTATCATACTGTCAATCATACTGTCAATCATACTGCAAGGCTCATAAAAGAGGGCATTGAAAATCACCGGCCTTATCATTTTCGGCGGACTCCCTTACCGCCTTTCGGCTTCATCATCCGGCTTGCCTGCATCAGGCATCGTCTTGCCCATGCCCGGTCGTCCTCGTCCTCTTTGCGCCCCCAAGGCAGGTCATTGTCGCCGCCCCCACCGCCGTGGCTTTCGGCAAAGGTCGTTGCCAAGTCCACATAGTTCGCAAAGAGATAGATGGCGCATTTGAAAATCTCCTTGCCATGTTCCGCCACATCTTTCAGCAGCGTGTCATCGAACAGGCTTTGCCCTTCACCGTCCAATGCCGGAAGCAGGGATTTGAACTCACGCAAGATGTCACCCAAGAGCGCATCGGCAAGTCGGTAGCGCACCTGGTGTTCCAAGTCGTAGGTAGCGGCTTTGAGGTCACGGCGGTATTCAATCGCACGTTCCCGCGTTTCTTCCTCTATCTTGCGAAGCTCTGAGAGTTGCTTGTTGGCAGCCTCCAGTTTGTCCTGCTTGTCGGCGAGGTTGTCAAGCACTTTCTGCAAGTCGAGGTCGAGTTTGCTTATCTTCCTGCGCAATTCTTCCGAATCGCCACGACCTGCTTTCAAGTCCTTGGCAAGGACTTCCATTTCGGCAATCATCTGCTTCTTTTTCTCCTCTAAGTTGGCGGTCATCGTTCCCAATCCCTTCACCCGTTTCTCGGCAAAACGGATGTCGGCAAGCAACTCGCCGAGTAATTTTCTGTTGTTCTCAATCTGTTCCTCCAGGGTCGTGCATTCCTCGCTCAAAGCGCGGCGGTATTCCTCCGTGCTGCGGTGTTTCGCTCCGGTCACAGCGATGCTGCTGCCACGCTTCATTCCCCACTTCTCGTTCACCTTGGCGAACTCGTCATGGTAGAAATAGAAACGCCGTTTGGAGTCGTATTTGTTGCCCCCGAATACCTTGTTGTACGAAATCCTGTTCCGTGCTTCCAAAGGTATCACGGTGCAATGCACATGAGGGTTCAGCTCGTCGAGGTGTACATAGAAGCCGATGACGTTTTCCTCTCCCCAGTGTTCACATGCGAACCTGTACACATCCAAAGCCCAACGCTCTATGTCCTTGTTGCGGCGGATATGCGAATTGTCAGCCCCATGCGTAAAGTCTACCCTCTGACTGCCGAAGGCGAGCTGGTGCATCCGCTCCCTCGAACCGCCGAAGATGATATTGGCCACCGTGCGGAAACCCGGCTCGGAAAGCCCCTCGTTGGGATCTTTGATGCCACGGGAGCGCAAGGATTCCGCCATGCGCTGCCCGATAGACACGGACTTATCCACGGGTACAACTTTCCCGCCCTTGACGATTTCAAAGTTGAGCCGTTCACGGGTGCGGTCATAATTGCCGTGCCCCGTAGCCCAGTCCCAACCCCTTTCCGTCCAGTTGCGCTGGTGCTCATTGCTCTGACCCTCGGTCATGCCCTTTCCGGGTCTGATGTCAAATACCTGTTTGATGCTTTCTGCCATATAATCCGGTCGTTTTTTACAGCTTGCTGCCGCCCCCGGCGGTTTCTGCATTTTGCCCTTCCGGGGCAAAGTGCGTATTAGGCTACGCAGGCAGAGCCTGTCTTCGTGGGCAAGCCCTGTCGTCAGGGTCGGAGGTCAAGACCTCCGCTTTAACCTATCCGGTTCATCGGGATGCCTTGCACATGGATCAGCGAAGCCCGGCGCAAGGGGAGGCAAGCCACATAAACTTAGTTTTCCAATCCGTCCGAGGGTTTGCCTTCCCCGTGCAGGTTAAGCCCATTGTTGGGCTTTTCTTGCGTTATAAAAGGGAGATAATGCCGTAGGACGATGTCGGCTGTTGCATCGCCGCTGCAAGTGGCTTGCACTTCCCGTGGGTTTCCTGCTTCGATGAGCCGAAGTCCGGCGAGCGTCAGCCGCTGGAGGAAACGCGCAAGGTCTTTGCCGCATTCTTTCGAGAACAGCCGCTCAAGGGCTTCATTTACCTGTCCGTCGGCAGGAATGAGGTTTGTGCATTGGAGGATGGTATGGGCTATCAGCTTGTGCAGGCGTTCACCAGTGGTTGCTTGCCAGTCGGAACGTTTGCCTGTCGGTTCAGGCACAAACAGCTTGTCCGTGTCTGTGATGAAATGTGCAAGTGTTTCCACTAATTCTTCCATCGTGAGGTAGCCACACAGCCAGCGGTTCAGGAGCTGTTCTTCCTCCGACAACAGGGGTGTTTGGGTATTCTCGCCGTCCGGCACAAGGCAAGCGATAGTGAGGATGAAATATCCGCTACGGCCAATGACTTTGACCGCACCGGCTTCCTCCAAGGTGGAGAGAAATTTCCTCACCGTAGTGCGGTGCCAGTTCCAATGCTTGGCAAGCCCGCTGACCGTCAACGCCACCTGTCCTTCGGGCAAAGGTTTGGCGATAGCAGGGAACTCTTTCTTGTCCCCGACGGCAATCTCTATCAGATTACGGAACGCAGCCATCTTAGAGTATCTCTCACCCGTTTCGGGATGGAGGTATTCAAGCAAATCATTGCCGATTTGGATGCGGTATTGAGTCGTTTTATATTCTTTCATACGTGATTTGTTTTAATCGTTATCCTGTTCAATCAAAAATATAATTAGATGGCAGGGGAAAAGCTTTCTTGTAAGCAATCTTTCCATCAGTCCAGGCTTTCTATTGCCATTTGTGGTAGTCCGCCACAAGGCTGTGGGGAGATTCCAAATATTCCTTCAGCTTATCGGATGAAGCCGCCCGTACAGTCTGCGGAGGATAGAACACTGCCCCGAATATGACTGTGGCCAGCGTAATGCCGAGAGGCAGCGTATGCGGGACGAAAAGCAGTATAATCGCCGCCATTGCCGCCCAGAAAAGACGGTGCTTTCGTTGCAGGAAGTCAAAGACCCGTTCTGCGTTCTTGTGGGAATACAGGGACAAGCAAACAAGGGATGACAAGGCCAGTTCATAAACATCCCCGAAAACATTCAGATGATAGAAGTGGAACACCATGAGCGTGACGAGCATTCCCAGCGAGTAGCACTTGCGGAAGCTATGGCTCCACATCATGCGCAAATAGAACTGGAGCATGGCAGGACGTTTGCTCTTGTATAAAAAAGGAAGCACGGCATACGCCAGCGTATAGAGCATATAAAGGATGGTGATAAGCATCGTTTGATTCTTGTTTTTTGGGTTACAGTTCAAGTTCCAAGTTGATGAGTTTGTGCGAGGCGAGGTGTATGATGTCCTCCGCATCCTCCATGGATAGTGTCCCCAAGCGGCACCGTTCCTTGAAGCCCGGACGACGTTTGAGCGAGTTCACCGCACGGTCAAGGCGGTATTCGGGAATGTCCCACACATGCCCTTTGGGATATGCGCCATGGGACACTTTGGCGACCAAAGAAAGCACCCTGCAACGGACAGGGTGAAGTCCTCCGCCGGAGTGCAGCATGAAGTTGCTTTCACGGTCGGTGTCCAGCACGTCCACCCAAGTGCGGCACTCATGGATGGTGGCGGCAAGCTGCCTGTACAAGACCTCCTTCATAGACAGATGAAGTCTTTGAGCAGTTCCTCTTCCTTGACAGCATAAAAGAGCTTGCCGCTTTTCCGCACCCTTGATAATTCTTCCCGGAGTTCGCTGCCCATCACCTCCAATGAATCGTAGAGGGTCACATAGAGTGTGTCGCACTCCACACGGTCGTCCGCCTGTACGTTCAACTTGTACATGTGACCGAATCGTGGGTTGGAATAGGCGCAACACCGGCGGCCGAACGGAGTGTCGGCACTTGGCACGTGGTGGTACAAAAGCACCAGTTCCATCTGGTCTTCCAACTCATCGAGAAGCTCCTCCATCCAAAAGGTCTTGGGGAGACGAAATGTAAGCAAGGCGTAATCCTCAAAAATCTCCGCCCCTTGGAACAGGGGTTGTGAGACCAAGGCCGGCATCTGCAAGGAAGCCAACGTCACAAAGCGGTCAATCTGTTCTTTCTGCATATCGTTGTAGTATGTTTGATTAGTATCGGAATCGTTGGCCAGGGTCTATTCATAGCCCAGGATGAATGTTTTGATTAGAAGCGTGGGCAACCCGTCGGCATCCAACGGGAAATCCGCCCCTTCCAGTTTGATCAAAGCCTTGAGCGTTCGTTCCGCCAGCTTTTCCATTGTCCGCATCTGTTCCCCGTTCATGAGCGCGTAGGCAAAGCCGTCTAATGAAATCCACGGTTGCAGGATCATCCATTGGTAGGCGGTCGCCTGACCGTTGTCTGTCCGATGCAGACGGTGCAAACTCTCCAGGCAGGCTTCCGCATTCTGCAACATCCGCCTGTTGTTGCGCATCGCCAACAGGATAACGACTTCGGACTTGCCAAACACGGGATATTCATCGGCTGACAGGCTAATGATGCCGTGCATGATTTCCCCCGTTTTCTTTGTGATGCCGTCAAGCGATATGTTGCCAGCGCTCAATGCCGGAAGATGGAGCAGGAACGAACGGAAAGCCACATCCTCCTTTCGTAGGAAGTCAATGGCATCCTGCTTGGTGCGGATTCCTTTGGCAAGTGAGCCATCCAGCAGCCGGTTGTATTGGACGATAACCTCTTTCGCGCTTCCTTTGAAAGGAGCGGTCGTACCGGCATCGTGGTAGAACCTGTGAACGGAAGCCACCAACTTTTGAGACACGGAGTCCATTTCCACTTCATTCAACTCCCGCACCACGGCAAGATATTCCGAATAGTCCCACGTCTGGTTGTCAATCAGGCGTGACATCTGAATTTTGATGGAATCCCCAAGGGAAATGTGTCTGGTATCGGCGTGGGCAGCCGTGTCACGTTCCATAGTTGCTGAAACAGTAGCTTCCAATTTGCGCCATTCCTGTACCAAGGATATGAGTTCTTCCACGCCCACTGCCTTTTTGGATTTGATAGCCATGAATAATTCGTTATAAGAGGCCAAGGCATCCTCTACGGAATTGTGGGATTTAGTGGAGCCAGGTTGGCAACCTGCCAGCCATATTGCCATCGAAAGCGATATGAAGATTAAAGTATGATTTTTTAGAGTTGGAAAGACATGGCATTTCCCGCTCATAAAGTGCAGCAATTTCGTTGGCCATTTGGTGGCTGGTTCGTCCGATTGAATCCGTTTCATCTTGAAAAATTTGAATTTAACGGCGCAAAATTATACCTTGAAAACCACATAGCCATATAGATTCATTCAACATTATTCATTCTTAGAAAATCATACTTCAAGTATGGTTTTTATAATTGCTTATCAGTCTGTTAGTAGCTAAAATATGCTATAAAAAAGGAAGTTGCCCGTTCATTCGGATTGGTGGATTCACATCTGCCGAAACTTAAAATAATCCGCCCGTCTATATGCCATGATACATAGGCAGCATTGAATCTGGACAAAGAGCCATGCAGGTGACGTGTGAAAGGTGAAATTAATCGATAATTCGGTTGGATAACGCAGGTTTTATCCAGTAAAAATCATACTTTTGCAACCGGAATTAGATTTTGACTGAAACTATATGGCTAAGATTGGTTACTTGCCGTACCTTCCCCGGTATGCGGGCGGGACGGATGACAGACAATGGATGGCGGACTTCGGTTGTGAGGACATCGTGGAGGAACAGCCGGTTGAAGGGGCGTACCGCTTGGGATGGGACAGGCTGTTGGCGACCATTGGCAAGGGCGACACGTTGGTCATATCCAAGCTTGCCCACGTTGTCAAGGGAGCAAGGCAGTTGTCATTCTTTTTGGAGTTCTGCCGGATAAAATCCGTGCGTCTTGTTTCCTTGCATGACGGCATTGATTCAGCCAACGAGCTGTTCCCGGAAACTAAAGTGTCCGACGTGCTGAAAGTGGTGGCCAAGCTGCCCGAAGAAGCGAACGCCGTGCGCAAGATGGTTTCCCATCCGGGCAGGCAGACAAAAGGGATAAAGGTGCTTTCACAGGCCGCCTACGGCCGGATGGAAAGGAAGAAACTGGTGGTAAACATGTACAAAAGCGGCTATACCATTGATGACATTTGGAAAGCCAGCGGTTTCCGTAGCCGCAGTTCTATCTTCCGTGTACTGAAGGATGCAGGAGTGGAATTGAAACGCTCCCGAAATAAAAAGATGGACAACTAAAAAAGGGAGACGGCTATGCAACGAACAGGATTCAATCAGTCTGTCATGGACAAGCTCAATTACTATGTCTATTGCTTGGTTGACCCCAGGAACAACTGGATATTTTACATCGGAAAGGGGCATGGGAACCGTGTGTTCCAACACGCCTTGTGTGCCATGACATCAAAAGACGACACGTTGAAACTTCAGACCATCAGGGATATTATTCAGGAAGGTATGGAGGTGAGGCACTACATTATCAGACACAACCTCACGGAAGAACAGGCCTATATCGTGGAATCAGCCATTATCGACTTGCTGACATTCCGTGATTTTAATTTGGAAAGCGTTTTGACCAATATCCAAGCCGGGCATCACCAATGGGATGAAGGCATCAAATCAAAAGATGAGATAAATTCCTTGTACGATTGCGAGCCTTTGGCGGCATTTGGCAAAGACCGCTTGATGGCAGTCAAACTCAACCGCACCTACCAGCCTAAAGGTGATGTGGAGGAAGTGTATAAAAGGGAAAATATGTATGAAAAGGCACGGAAATATTGGAAAGTGAATGTGGCCAAGGCACAGTCTGCGGATTATGTCTTGGCCGTATATGAGGGAATCGTCCGTGCCGTATTCAAACCGTATAAATGGTATGCTGTCGAAGAACCCGGGTTGTTCATTGGAACACGTTACGCCTTTGAGGGTGAAGAAGTCCTCGATTCGCCATACTTGAACAAAGACGTGTCAGAGTACGTGCAAGGGCAATCCCCAGTCAGATACATCAATTTCTGACTTGCGTACCAAAAGCTAAAGGGATAGATGGGTATGGTCTGCTTGAAATCCCATACCCAAGCTACCCCTTTTAGTGCATCAGTCAGGCTGTACGCCTTTGCCGTGCCAAGGCAGCTCGGACGGCATCGTTCAGTTGCTTCAGCCAAATGTGACAACCGCACGGAAGGTGCTGTTCGTCCAATACGAAAGGCAGGGAGCGGTCTGCCAGTTGTACTTTCAACTGTTCCCCGTCAAGGCTAAGCCCTGACACTGTTCCGCAGCATATGCGACCGTTTTTGTCCGTCCAACCTATGCAGACATTGCCGCCCAATGGCACGGATTGGAGTCGGTTTTCTTGCATGGTTTTCTTGACGGCTTGCAGGGCGTTGCGCTTCATGCCGTCAAGGATAGTCCCGATGGATTTGGGCGTGGAAATTCTTGAAATCATAAGCTGTCCGTTTAAGTCTGGGAAAAACATTCTTTCAAAAGAAACCGCCGGTACTCGGCTTCATCCTTGCCCCGCTCGATGGCTTCATCGATGACACCGCCAAGCTCACCAAAATACACTTCCTCGCCGATGCACTCTGTGCCGGCATAGTTTTGCAGGTACACCTCGTAATAGTCCAAGTCATTGTAGGCGATGATGACATTGCCACGGAACAGCCGTCCGTTCACATGGAATTTGAGGGCGGCCATGCCCTTGTATTCCGTAGCCACGAATTTTTCAATGCCCCACGAGCAAATGACATTCAACGGGGTCATTCCCACAAGTTGGTCTTTGATGGTGTTCGCCATCTGCAATACAAAATCCTTATCCATTTTCATCTTTATTGTGATTAGTAAAAGTTTTCTTCTTCCTCAATGATTACGCTGACGTTCCTTTTGCCATAGATGCGCTGGAATGCCTGTACTATGGTGTCAAACAACCTGTCGCTTTCCGTGTGTCCTATGTCCAACTCTTTCGTCCAATAGTCAAAGTTGAAATTTGCCAGTTCGCCCGAATAGCGGTCTGTACTATTGTAAACTGTGACATCCACATAATCGGTCGTGCCGCTTTGCAGGCTCACCAAATGGCCGTAGTAACTGAACTCAATGTTGTTGGAGGGGCTGGTGGTAATTTTCTCCACCAGCCTGTTGATGTAGTTGTACCGTTTCCTTTTCATAGCGGTCTCATTTCGTCAATTCCTACCGTAAACCCATAACCGTCCTCCGTGCGGAACTCATACAGACGTTCCAGGTCGTGCAACACTTCACCCTTGTTGAAGTTCTCCCGTGCTCCCTTTATCTCACTGTCCATGGCGGCTTTCGCACCTTCAAGGGTGGCATACAAGGCGTGACAATCAGACACGCAGTCACTTTGTTCAATCAAAGTGTAAACCAAAAACACAGCGTTCCGTTCCATAATCGATATAGTTTTAGATGTAGGGGATATAATGTCCGTTCTCTTCCAAGTAAGCCACGATGTTTTTCGCTTCCTCATGCGATGCACGATTGCGGTCGTCATAACGCCTATTGTCATCGGCCATCACCGTAAGGCACTCCTTCAACAGCTTATAGAGGTTCTGCTGCAAGGTCGGGTGCATATAGGGAATGGAGGCTGCAAAGGCTGCATAGTCAAAGCCGTAGTCGTTCAACGCATCTTTCACCTGCATGGCAAGGCGGTACTCTTTCATTTCTTTGAGGTTTTCAAATTTCTTGTTCATATCCGTAGATGTTTAAGTGAAACTTCTTTCCCTATCATCGGCTCCTTTCCCCGAAGCCTGTTTGGGATTTACGGATGCTTTATCCGGGCATCGGCCGTGCTTCACCTGACGCTTTTTCTTGCCGAATACGCTCCGCAGGAGGAAGATTCCGCAAGAAATCCACTTCAAAGCGTGGCAGGTCAAGCGCGATGCCCAACATTCGCAGCCGGAAAACCAAACGGTGAGGGGCAAGGGCGGAATGTAACGCAGACAGGTATAAAAGGATAAGGGTCGGCTAAGAATGGGGCATGGAATTAGGCAAGTATAACAGGAATATAACTGGGGAAAGCAAGTACGACAAGTGGTCAAACACTATAAGTGGAATCAAGCTTGATAGTCCATGCAAGGAAGCCGTGAACCGACCTCCCCACACATGGATTTCCTTTGTCAGAACCATTCGGGATTGTCCTTCCTTAGTTCCTCTACCAGTTCTTTGTCGGGCAAGGAAAGAGAATGTTCATCGGTGAAATAGAAAATTTCATCGTAGAGTTTTGATGCTTCCTCATTGGCAAAGCCCTCGTTCTCGTCCTCAAAGCTGCCTGGCTGCAAGGCATCGAGCAGAGCCGTGCTGCCTATAATCAGATACTCGCCTTGGTTGTCTTTCACCATGCGGCATGGGTACTCCACACCGCCGAATTTGATTTCTGTTGTAATCATACGTCTGTAATGTTGAATGGTTAATATAAGTTGGTTATCTCCAGCCCCATACGCTCCGCCCTGCGGCAAGTGTAGAACGTGCCGCCTTTCGGCTCGCCATTGTAATAGGCGATGATGTGGCTGGCGTGGTTCAGCATATAGTCGTTGCGCCTGAGAAAACAGCCGTCAAAGTAAGTTTCGCTCAGGCATACCACATTGTCTGCCTTGCCGAGAATGGACTGATACCGCCCTTTGTCCGCAGGATTGAACTTGCAGGGTTGCCCACGGAAAGGGATGACGGCTGTCAGACGGATGTCGGGGTACTCGGCTTTCATTGCCAACAGCGTTTCAGCCGCAAGCATGTCAAAGCCTACCGCCATGCCTTATGTATACTAAAATATTATGTAAAGTATTTAGATGCTAATAATTGCAGAACATTTTGTTAGACGAAAAATAGCAAATATCACTTTACATAATACTTAAACGATTTTCAGAAAGACTTAAGGAAGTCCATCAGCGCTTCATTATTTTGCCATACTGGTTCTGTTTCCGGGACTATTTTGATATATGCTTTCTCAATGGCTTCTCGTTTCATTTTAGAGTCTGCACGTGCATAAATTTCAGTTGTTTGTATGTTGGCATGCCCAAGAAAGTCTCGTATATAAACCAATTCTACTCCTGCTTGTAAAAGGTGCATAGCGCGGCTATGTCTAAGTGAATGGCAACTTATTCCATCAGGAATCAAAACAGGATTCTTCTTTCTTGCCTTCTGTACATAAATATTAAGTATATTCGATATGCCAGCTCGTGTCAGTTTTTCACCCCAAGCATTGGGGAATAGCGGATGTTGTGCATATTCCGCAGATAACAAATTGTTTTCTTCCATATATTTCCTTAGAATATCCAATTGTCTTTCCATTATAGGTACGATTCTCGACTTTCCCCCTTTCCCCTTAATACATATGCTATAAGGTTTACTAAAACGGATAGAAGAAGGCATCATATTGATAATTTCTGAAACTCTTGCTCCTGTATCATACATAAGAGACAAGATTGCCAAATCTCTTCTGCCTCGTTTCCGGCTAATATCAGGCTGTTCCAACAAAAGACGCATTCCTTCTATTGTCAAATATTTGATTATAGATGTGTCGGTTCTTTTATTTTCTATAGTTATCACTTGATTATATGCAGAGATTCTATCCGGATTCTTGTATTGTACATATTTTACAAAAGAACGGATTGCCGCAAGACGAAGATTTCTTGTTGATGCAGTGCATTTCCGTCCTGTTTCAAGCCAGTCAAGAAACGATATGACATTGTCTTTCGTTATCATGGACATTGTTATACGTTCTGCCTTTACCCCTAATTCCTTCATATAACGGAGATATAAGATGAACGTATCTTTATAGGAATAGATTGTATTAGTTCTTGCTCCCTTTTCGTGAGGAAGGTACTTAACAAGAAAATCTGTCAGATATTTGGAAAAATCTGTCGGTTTCATAATTTTAAATTTTAGGGAATACGTTAAAACAAATAGCATCTACTTTCTCCAATAAGCCGGGAAACATGTCTTCTGTTAGCCTGACATAATTATTAGTGGCTTGATAAGATTTATGCCCTAAATAAGTGGATAAAATGGGTAGAGCGCAATATAAATCCATACCAGATTCTACCATTTTTACCAAAGAATGAACAGCAAAGGTATGCCTCAAATCATGCAGGCGTATGTTATTCTTGGGAATTCTTGCAAAAAGTAATATTTTCCTGAATCTACGATATATACTATCTCTACTGCATCTGCCACCCTTTAATGTTACAAAAAATGGACTGTCCATAGATGTGCTTACCGGCAGTCTATCTCGTTTCATGACGTATTCCTTGAGGACCGCTGATAAAGTGGCATCAAAAGGAATCAGTCTGTCTTCGCCATTTTTTGTGTCTCTAAGAATGCAATAATTTTCTTTAAGATTGACATCTTGGTTATTTAGAGAAACTGCTTCACTTATGCGCATTCCTGTTGCATATAAAGTACGTATTATAGCAGGCATGGCAAAAATAGAGGATCTTAAATCGTTATTCCCACTCTGATAATTATCGCAAGCCCAAAATAACTTAGCTACCTCTTCGTGAGTGAATATGTACGGGACAAAATTGTTTCGTAATATTGGCAGTTTGATTATGTAGGAGGGGAAACCTCTTTGCGATAGAAAGGAAGAAAAGGAATTCAATAATGTGCACCTGTGATAATGTGTACTTGCCGATTCATTTTCCCTTCTTTTACACCATTGTTCAGAAATTGCTTTAGTGACGCCGATAGTATCGTTATGGCTCCGCAATATGAATTGGTCAAAATCAGAGAACATACTTTCGGCATGTGTATATTTGAAACCCATATTACGCTTTACGGCAATTAATTCTTCAATATATGGTGCATAAATACTATGGTAAGTCTTACTCATAAAAATACCCTCCTTTCTGATTGTAAAATTTTAGGTCAACTTCCGGCACTGGCAACGAACACTGTCTCAATGCTTGTGCATCAACCCTCAAGTAATATTTGGTCGTTTCCGTACTGCCATGCCCGAGAACTTCGCTTATGACCGGAAGTTTCACTTTTTCCGATAAAAGCAATGCCGCTAAAGAATGTCGTAATGCGTGTGATCCATGATGTTTATCTTTTGTATCAATCTTGGCTATGGCAAAATACTTCCTTGCTATTTGAGTTATCAGAAATGCGTTTATCTTTTTATATGGACTGCGTGAAAGCAAGAATACATATTGCAAACCTGACTTTTTACGTCCATAACGTAAGTATTCTATAATGGAGTTGCCGATTTCTGGCAAGAGTGGCAAAACAAGTTCTTTGCCTGTTTTGTATTGAACAAGCCGAATAATGTTATGTTCCCAATGTATATTCTCAAATTTCAAATTTGCTATATCAGATGCCCTTAAACCGAGAATTGATGCAAGGCACAATATCGCATAATCACGCTTGCCTATCCCTGTACTTCGGTCAACAGACGCCAGAATCTTTCTTATCTCTTCTTCACTATAGACGGAAGGAAGTTTAGGCTGCTTATTATAGTTCTCCTTTGGTATAATGGAAGCCAAATCCACTTTTATGTATTGGTTGTTATATAAATATCTCAAGAATGGTCTCACATAATGTATGAATTTGTCTCCGTATGATTTATATTTAAAATCATTCCGCAAATAATGGAGTATTATTGATTCTGTTAAATCGTTTATCCTTGTTATGTTATGGGAAGTAAGATATTCCCAAAAACGGCCCAAGTTCAATCTGTCATGGTTTATGGTGCCATCTGAGATTCTGTCTTGCCTTCTTTGTTCCATATACTGTAACATCAAAAGACCTATTTCTCCTTCAAATTTGAAATTCATCTTTTTAACGAAAACCCTACCATGCAGTAAATAATCCTTAAACAATATGATTGAGGCAAATATTCTTCTTACACCTCGTTCTATCGTCTGCAGGTCTTTTCCGCCTGATATTTCAAGCAGAAATTCATCACAAATTTCCGGTGTCGGATATTTCATCTGGTGATTGACCATAAATTGTTTTAAACGACTCCAAACCAAGACATGATTTCGCAAGGTCTTTTCTTTTCGATGATATTCATTTCTCAGAATATCCAAAATTGATGAAGATACCTCTTCAAAAGTTTTAATCTGTTTATACATACTTAATTAACTATTGATTAGACGCTCTAATATAGCCAATTTTTATGTATAGAATTTAGGTATGATAACAATTCTAACCATGTATATATCAGATTATAGAGAACTTTGCCTTTACATAATATTTTAGTATACATAAGGCATGTTATGTAAAATTTTACATAACATGCCGCAGAGGAAATGGCGGACGCCAGATTGATAGCAAGCCGTGATAGCCCTTACAAGATTGGTTTTCAACCGCTGCCTGTCGCTGTAGCGGATAAAGCGGTGTCCTGTGAACGCGACCGCCCTTGTGATGTCAGCCTGTATCATATCATCTTACCTTGTAGAATGTTTTAGCCAAGAACAAACCTCCCAACACATTAGCTCCGCACGCTTCCAAGTTGTCGGCTGTGGTGGCGTAGGATATGCCTTTGGTGATGATGTCGTCAAAGAGCAGCACGTCTTTGCCCTTGAAGAAATCCGTGTCATAATCAGCCATTTGTGCCGTCCGTGCCTCGGTTTCGTCCTTCCGGTGTTCGTGGACTGCCAACCGCCCTACCGACACTTGCATATGGGGGTAGCCGTTGATGGCGTGGGTGAGTTCGCAGACCCTCTCCGAAAAACGCTTGTAGCGAAGTTCGTTCTTTTCTGCCGTGGACGCTGGCACACAAGAAAACACAATGCTTGTGAGCCGACTACCGAAAAGTTCTTGCAGATGTTTGGCGGTCATTTGGGCAACTTTTTCGTATGCCCGTCCGTCTTTGAAGTCCCAAATGGTCTGCCGGTCAGCCTTTTGCTGCTCGCCCACGTTCTTGATGCGCACCGGGTAGTATTTCATCAGCCACACCATTACCTTGTTTGTCTGTCCTGCTATTGTCTTATCCATTTCCATTGATTTTGAGGATTTAACTTCTTCCCCTGTCTTCGGCTCCTTTACAAGCTCGCATCGGGGTTATTTTTCTGCATCGTCAATGGGCAGAAGACAATCAGGCAAATCCGGTGGTGGAAATACGCTTTCCGTGCAGCGGAAAGGAAGATTTTCACCAATCATCTATGGTGGCTTGCCGGATTTGCAAGGATTGGACGCAGCCTGTTAGTTTTGCAGGAAAATAACCCGATGCAGGTGCAGGAACCGCAATGGAATCAGACTGGTATAAATGCAGTACAAAAATAAAAACAGGAAAATATCTATCATAACTCTTGCTTGATAAGAATATAAATGGTATTTTTGCATCAAAATAGATTAGTTATGGCACAAACTAAGACAATACTGCTTCCCCGGCAGCAACGATTGCTTGCCAAACTTGGCGAGAACATACGTCTTGCACGGCTGCGGCGCGACTTGTCGGCAGAACAAGTGGCAGAACGGGCCGGAATAGGACGTTCTACACTGACCCGGCTCGAACAGGGCAACGAGGGTGTGAGCATCAATATCTATATCAAAGTTCTGACAGTGTTGGGATTGGATGACGACATTGCAAAAGTTGCAGAAGACGACATCGTAGGCCGTAGATTGCAAGATGCAAAGTTGATGACCCGCTCCCGCGCTTCAAAGAAATAAAATCAGCATGGCACAGAACAAAGAAATATGGGTGTATCTTGATTGCGACCTCTGCGATGGAAATCCCTTGCTGATGGGAGTTCTAACCTGTGAGTCAGTAAGGGGGCGGGAGGTATTTTCCTTCAGCTGTAATGACCAATGGCTACAACACCCCGACTTCCGTTTGCTTGACCCCGACCTTGGACAGTTTTCCGGACCTCAATATTTGCGGGACGAAAAGGCAAACTTTGGGTTGTTCCTCGATTCATCACCCGACCGCTGGGGGCGGTTGCTCATCAAACGGCGTGAAGCTATAACGGCCCGTATGGAAAACCGGTCCAGACGCACACTGATGGAATCGGACTATCTACTCGGTGTATACGATAAAAACCGTATGGGAGGACTTCGGTTCAAGCTATCACCTGATGGAGAATTTTTGGATAATGACGGCAGTTTGTCCATCCCGCCTTGGGCATCACTCCGAGAGCTTGAATATGCCTGCGCCCGATATGAGGAAGGCATCTTTAAGAGCGACAGCGAGGAGGCGAAGTGGATACGTATAATTTTCGCTCCAGGCTCGTCATTAGGAGGTGCACGACCGAAAGCTAATGTGTGTGACACCAATGGTTCTCTGTGGATAGCCAAATTCCCCAGCCGGAACGATGAGCGCGACATGGCGGCATGGGAAATGCTGGCCTATACGCTTGCCATACGGTGCGGAGTACATATGTCAGATTCAAGGATTGGACGGTTCGTGAGCCGCTGCCACACATTCCTCACCAAGCGTTTCGACCGAACTCCGGAAGGAGTGCGGCGGCACTTCGCCTCGGCCATGACCATGCTCGGCAGGACAGACGGCACGGATTCAGTAGACGGGGCGAGTTACCTCGACCTTGCGGAGTTCATCATAACCAATGGCACCGACGTGGACGAAAACTTGCACCAGCTATGGCTTCGCATGGTGTTCAACATCGCCATATCGAATTGCGACGACCATCTGCGCAACCATGGTTTCCTGCTCACAGGCAAAGGATGGGTATTGTCCCCCGCCTACGACATCAATCCAGATCCAGACGGACAAGGACTGAAACTGAACATTGATGAAAGCGATAATTCGCTCGACTTCCAACTGGCTATGGAGGTCGCTCCCTATTTCCGTTTGAAAAAAGCTGAAGCTACCGGGCTGCTCGACCATGTGAAATCCGCTGTTGCCACATGGCCATCGGTCGCCACCAAACTTGGCATTTCACGTCAAGAGCAAGATGACATGGCATCGGCATTTCATCTATAACAGGTAATCTACCGGCACAGCTATAACAGTCTCCGGCTTGGGTGGGTCAGACAATCGCCTGCCGGGCAGACAAAAGAGGACGCTTGTTGGCCGGAGCCGGCACACGAGGTTGTTTCAGCATGGCTGAAGCTCCCGTGCGCCAGCCCAAGGACAATGTGCGTCCGTCTGCCACTCCTTACGTGGGTCTGCCCAAGGGACAGACGTGCGTAAGGACAGGGCTTCCGCTGATAATTCCGGGTCGGGAAAGCCGGATTGTCAGGTATAACAGGAGGATAGCGCAAGCCCATATAAAAGGCAGGGAAAAATACAAGTGGTAGAAACGCTGGATTGGGTGCGCTGTACACCTATAGATAATAGGAAAGGGCAGCTTGTCTGCCCGACGGTTTGGGCGATAAAAAAGACCCTGCTTTGGCAAATAGAAAAATCCCCTGCCGTGTTTCTCAACAAAGCAGGGGAAAAGGTGTCAAATATGAATGTAGTTTATTTATGCCGCCGGTATGGTGACAGGTTCGGCGTTTGACATCGGCTCGACGGGTCGCTCCGCTTCTTCGAGGGTGCGGTTGATGCGCTCCTGCAATTCCTTACACTCCTGTTTGAGCCGTTTCAGTTCCTCTTCCTTGCCCCAACGCCTTGCCATCACTTGCTGCAAGGTGGTGATTTCCTCCTCCAAGTGTTTCTGACGCTCGGCTTGGCGTTCCATCAGTTTGGGTATGTTTTCCAAGGTAGCCTGTGGGAATGCCACCGCTGCCGCAAAGCTCGGTGGCAATGAGCCGGACATACCGCACTTGTATTTCAAGCCGCCCTTGCCCTCCACGAAGAAGATGTTGCGGTCGAAGCTGCCGTCAAGACGGTACTCGCTGCGCACCAACAGCCGCAAGCCGTTGTAACTGCCGATGGGCGTAAAGTCGCCACGGTGTTTCCTTGAAATGGAATGCAAGGCTCGTCCTGTTTCCTCGGTCGTCAGTTGGGAGTTGCCGTTTATTTCAATGGCGCAATTTTCCTTACGGGTGTTGAAATACTCCCAATCTTCTGTCATGCGTCCGATGTTGCGCTTACAGGTGTCTATCTCTTGGCGGTCGCTCTCGGCTTTTCGCTCGGCACGGTAACGCTCCTTGTTGAAAGCCGCCTGTTCCTTTTCCAACTGCATAATCTTGTTGTCGAGCTTCGCCTTATCCAAAAGGTCGGTGTTGCCCGACAGGATTGCCACGAACTCGGCAAAGTTCATGCCCGTGTCCTCGTCCAAGCCGTCCTCGTCTATGCGGCGCACGGCGATTGTGCCGTTGTTGATTTGGTTGATGAATAGTTGCTTGTTACGCAAGAGGTTGAACTTGTAGGCATCCAAGGTCTTTTCCGTGCCATAGATGATGATGTCAACCACATTGCCGCCCCACAGCTTCACGGTGTTGCCTTTGCGCACCGCCCGACCGTTGCGCTGTTCCAAGTCGGCAGGTCGCCAGGGAACCTCCAAGTGATGCACCGCCACCGCCCTCTGCTGGGCGTTCACACCTGTGCCGAGCATGGAGGTAGAACCGAACAGCACACGGATAGTGCCGTTGTTCATGCCCTCGAAGATTTTTTTCCTTGCCTTTTCGGTCTTGGCGGTTTGGATGAATTGTATTTCATTGGCAGGAATGCCCATTTCCACCAACTTGTCCTTGATGTCTTGGCAAACATTCCACTCATTCGGCTTGTAGGTGGAAAGGTCGCTGAACACGAATTGTGTACCACGGTGGGCATTTGACTTCACATAATACTCATAGATGGTCTGTGCGCAGCGTGAGGCTTTGTTGGCAGGGTCGTCGCTGAACTGGTTGCCCAACAGACGCATATCCAACGCCATCTTCCTTGCCACGTTGGTAGCTATCAGCATCTTTGCCTTGTCCATGTGTTCGGGCGCAGGGGCTTCCAAGCCCAAATCTGACCATTCACCACTATGGGCGAAACGCACCAGCCGCTCTATCATAGCCTCCTGTTCCACGGTCGGCTTGTCCGAAAGGAAACGCACGTTCTTGTCGGGAATGTCAAGGTTTATCATTTCAGCCGTGCGGTAGTCGGTTATCTCACGCAGGAAAGCCGCCAACTCCGGCACTTTGATGTATGTGCGGAAACGCTCTTTGCGTTTGATTGAGCCTGTCACGTTCAACTCATAGTCGGTCGTTTTCTTGGTGAAGATGGCAGCCCAAGCGTCAAAGCAACTCACACGCTGCTTGGCAAGCTCCTTGGGGCGCAAATACTTGAACAGCACGTATAACTCGGTCAGTGCGTTCACCACCACCGTACCCGACAAGAACGTAGCCCCCAAGTCCTTGCCTGTGCGCTTTTGAATGTCACGGATGGCAATTAAAAGGTTCATCGCACGTTGTGAGCCTTGATTGTTGCCGATACCCGCAACTCTTGTGTGGCGTGTTTGAAACATCAAGTTCTTGAAGTAGTGCGACAAATCCGGAATTTTGGATTTATCGCATTATCAGAACTTTTAGGAGCTTCCTGTAAAAAAGTCTAATCAATTAGTAA
>ERZ779889.1111-NODE-1111-length-28700-cov-3.745575_pt1 | contig 28700 bp, 24 predicted proteins | sample MGYA00511030_ERZ779889 | MGnify/ENA primary metagenome ERZ779889 (study PRJEB29588, sample SAMEA2160616) | human gut metagenome | biome: human gut; feature: human-associated habitat; material: faeces | place: Denmark | collected 2008/2010 ...
CCTGGTGGGCGTGCTGAACTTCTTCAACGCCATTTTGACGGGCATCCATCAAATTACCATTATCCACGGCAAAGGCACCGGCGCGCTCAAAGCCGGGCTTACAGCATATTTATCCACGCACGCTGCTGTTAAATCGCTTGCGGAAGCGCCTTTAAATGAAGGCGGCAGCGGCGCTACAATTATTAATTTTTAAGTGCTGTTTTATATAAATTAATTCTTAAACTATTAAATTGCTAACAGTGTATACAATTTATAGCGATTATGCTACAATATTTATATAGCAGTTTTTAATTTGGGGGGAACCTGATGGCTATTCTCGTAAAAAAATTCGGCGGCAGTTCCGTGGCTACGCCGGAAAAAATTCACGGCATTGTAGACAGAGTGCTGAAAGAAAAACAGCCGGACGATAAAGTGGTTATTATCGTATCGGCAATGGGTGACAGTACAGACGACCTTTTAACTCTTGCCGGACGCGTAAACCCTGAAATGCCCAAGCGTGAGCTGGATATGCTTCTGGCAACCGGCGAACAGGTTACAATCGCCTTAATGGCAGGCGCGTTCTGTGCAAAAGGGCAGCCTGCGGTATCTTTTACCGGCGCGCAGGCAGGAATTCAGACTAATGATAAATTTTCCAAGGCAAGCATTTTAAATGTTGATGCCGCGCGTGTGCAAAAAGCGCTTGACGAAGGCAAAGTAGTAATTGTGGCAGGTTTTCAGGGCATTACCGAAAACGGCTATATTACCACTTTGGGGCGCGGCGGCAGCGATACTACCGCAGTTGCCGTTGCGGCAGGCCTTAATGCAGGCATTTGCGATATTTATACCGACGTTGACGGCGTATACACTGCCGACCCGCGCATTGTGCCGACAGCACGCAAGCTGGATGAAATCACCTTTGCGGAAATGCTGGAACTGGCAAGGCTCGGCGCTGGCGTAATGCAGCCGCGCGCAGTGGAATACGGCGAACATAACGGCGTTGCCATTCATGTACGCTCAACATTTAATGAAGTACCGGGAACTATTATCAGGGGGGAATATACAGTGCAGGAGAAAAAATTTGTAATCCGCGGCGTAGCACATGACACTAATGTTGCCAAACTGGCAGCGCGCGGTGTGCCGGATGAACCGGGTGTAGCCTATAAAATCTTTGCGGCGCTGGCAGATGCCAATGTAGACGTTGACATGATTGTACAAAGCGCCAGCGTACAGCAGAACAAAAACGACATACTCTTTACCGTAGCCAAAACCGATATGGCAGAAGCCCTTGGAGTTTTGGAAAAACTTAAAACCGAACTGCCTTTTGACAAAGTAGACCTTGAAGTAAACGTAGCCAAGGTTTCCATTGTAGGCGCGGGCATGCTTGGCAGCCCGGGCATTGCAGCAGGCATGTTCGGCGCGCTTGCTGGTGCAGGCATCAACATCGGCGTTATCAGTACATCAGAAATCAGTATTTCCTGCCTTGTACCGGCAGAGGACGTGGCAAAAGCGGTCAACGCCATCCACGAACATTTCTTCCCGCAGGAAGGCAACAACTGATTGATATAAAACTCAGGGGGTAATAACTATGCTGACAAGTGTTGCGGCAAGCCATGCTAAAGGCAAATCCGCAGAAGACAGTATTTTTGCGGCAAACGCAGCTTGCGTTGCCAAAGCAAAAGAAGTAGGAGCAGAAAACGTAACCAATGCTACCATCGGCGCTATTTTGGATGAGGACGAAAAACTCGTCTGCTTGCCGACTGTTGATAAAGTTTTCCGTGGCCTTTCTACCGATGAACTTATTGCTTATGCACCTATTTCCGGCCTGCCGGATTATCTTGAAGAAGTTATTAACGCAGCTTTTGGCGACAGCAAACCCGAAGGCTATATGGCTGCAGTTGCTACCAGCGGCGGTACCGGCGTAATTCACCACGCTATCTGGAACTATATGGACGAAGGCGAAACCGCCCTCACCAGCGACTGGTATTGGGACCCGTACAGCGTACTGTGCAATGACATGGGACGCAAACTGGATACCTATACCATGCTTGATGAAAACAATAAATACAACCTGCCTGCTTTAAAAGCCAAAGTTGAAGAACTTTTGGGCAAACAGAAAAGCCTGCTTTTAATTATCAACACTCCTGCACACAATCCTACCGGCTACAGCCTTACGGAAGATGATTTGCAGGGCGTTATTGATATTTTAAAAGGCGCAACCGCAGGCACCGATAAAACCGTAACCCTGCTTTTGGATATTGCTTACATTGATTATGCCGGCGAACGCCAGGAAGTACGCAAATTCTTCAAAAAACTTTCCAACCTGCCGGATAACATTTTAACCATTATTGCTTACAGCATGTCCAAAGGCTTTACCATGTACGGCCAGCGTACCGGCGCGATGATTGGCCTTTCTTCTTCCAAAGAAGTTATTGAAGAATTTAAAGGCATTAACCAGTACACCAGCCGCGCAACCTGGTCTAACATTAACCGCCCGGCAATGAAAACACTTGCTACGGTTTATAAAGACCCTGAACTTCTGGCAGCAGTACAGAAAGAGCGCAACGATTATTATGAAATGATTAAAGCGCGTGCTGACCTGTTTATGAAAGAAGCAAATGAATGCGGCTTGAAATGCCTGCCTTATATTGCAGGTTTCTTCCTTTCCATTCCTGATTCCGACCCGGAAGCAGTATGCAATAAGCTGCACGAAGACAATATTTTTGCAGTACCGCTTAAAGCAGGCATCCGTATTGCTTTGTGCGCAGTACCGCTTAAAAAAATCGGCGGCATGGCAGCTAAAATTAAAGCAGCCCAGGAAGCAGTACACAAATAAAACTGAATTCTGTTGAGTTTTGCGAGGGGAATCTTGAAATATAAGAAAAGGAGAGATGTATTGTGAATAAAACAGACATGAAGTACAAGGCTTATATTCAGATTCTGGAGGAGGAGCTCAAACCGGCAATGGGCTGTACCGAGCCGATTTCTTTGGCCTATGCAGCAGCAGTTGCAGCAAAATATATGGAAGGGCTGCCTGACAAAGTATTGGTTGAAGCAAGCGGCAGTATCATTAAAAACGTAAAATCGGTAATCGTTCCTAACACCAACCACATGAAAGGCATTCCTGTAGCTGCGGCAGCAGGCATTGTTGCCGGTAACCCGGATAAAGAACTGGAAGTATTGGCTGATGTTACCCCGGAACAGATTGACCAAATGCAGGAGTTTTTGAAAAACACCGAAATTACTACCAAACATATCGAACTGGGCTGCACTTTTGACATTATTATTACCCTGTATCAGGGCGAACATTATGTTAAAGTACGTATCGCCAACGACCATACCAATGTAGTGCTGATTGAAAAAGACGGTGAAAAAATTAAATACATTCCCGTTAACGGCGAAACCAATGAAGGCCTTACCGACAGAACTTTGCTGACTATGGCTGACATTTATGATTTTGCTGAAACCGTTGACATTGCAGATATTAAAGAACTGCTTGACCAGCAGATTAAATGCAACATGGCTATTGCAGAAGAAGGTTTGCGCGGCAACTATGGTTCCAATATCGGCAGCACCCTTTTGGCAATGGCAGGCGAAAACCCGGATGTACGTACCCGTGCTCGCGCTATGGCAGCAGCAGGCAGCGATGCTCGCATGAACGGCTGCGAAATGCCGGTTGTAATCTGCTCCGGCAGCGGCAACCAGGGCATGACCACTTCCGTACCGGTAATTGTTTACGCACGCGAACTTAAAGTAAGCGATGAAAAACTTTACCGCGCACTGGCACTGGCAGACCTTGTAACCATTCACGAAAAAACTCCTATCGGCGTGCTTTCCGCATTCTGCGGCGCAGTAAGCGCAGGCGCAGGTGCTGGTGCAGGCATTGCTTATCTGCATGGCGCAACCTTTGAGGAAATTTGCAACACCGTAAGCAACGCAGTAGGCGTAACTTCCGGCATGATTTGCGACGGCGCGAAAGCTTCCTGCGCTGGTAAAATTGCCAACTCCGTTGAAGCAGCCATTATCGGCTACAACATGAGCAAAACCAATAACAATTACCAGAGCGGCGACGGCATTATCGGCGAAGGTATTGAAGAAACCCTTGCCAATGTTGGCACACTTGCTAAAAAAGGCATGGAAAAAACCAACGAAGTTATTATCGACATTATGATTAAATAACTTTAAAAACCAAATACCGTAAATTAAAACCCCGTACCTTTTGGGTACGGGGTTTTTGTATGTTTGATAAACCGGAAGTTATTGTAATGCTTCATCAAACCGTTTCAGACGTTTTTCATAGGCATCCTTTTTCATAAACATAGAGCGCTCAGGCGATACAAGGACTGGCTTCAGCAGCCGATACAATTTTTGATACCTGACTGCTATCTGTTCCAATTCAGGTTCCGGCATTTTTTCAGATTTCCGGTCAAGTATGTCAAGAAAAAGATGGGAATTTACTAATTTTGCGTGTAGTTCATCGGAAATTTTAGAACCAATTTTTTGTATAAACTCCGGATATAGGATTTGTATAAAATTAGGGCAGGGAATACCAAAACGTGTGCTTAAGCATAGCTCGTCCCATTCTGTATAGTGGCTGTTTACATATTTTAAGTTGTTTAAGGCTCTCACGCCATAACCTGGACTTTTGGGGCGTACAGTTATCTAATATTAAAATATTTGAGTCATCAAAATTATTAAATGTTTTATGAAATACTTTTTTCCATTCACCGCGAATGATTCTCCGGTTGACATAAATATCCTTGCCGCCATTGCATTTCTTTGTAAATTGCTCCTGCGTCAGAAAAAGAAATTGCTCTATAATTTCCTCTAATGTGGAAATTATTTTTTCATCAACCCAATCGTTAAAATAAAAAACGATACCCTTTCTGAGACCTGTTTTTTCTGTTTCTTCAAAATCAAAAATATTATTCATGTTTATTTGCCATTTTTAAATACGTTTTTTTAGCAAGTGTGCTATATAAAGTATAACATATCTTACGCTGCAAACAATTGCACTGTTTTGGTTTTGGCTTGATTACCTTGCGGTATAACTATAAAACGGATATGAAAACAGACTTTATGTCACGCCTTTGCATAAACTTTTGTGGTTTTTACATATACGGTTGCATTCATCTTCATTCTTTTGAGGGAGCAAAAGGAATTTGGGATAATAAATTTTTAATTAGGATAATATAGTTGCCGTTGCTTAAAAGGGAAGTGTATAAACGCGGCAAAGGAGCTGTTATTCAGCTTGCCAAAATGTCGCTCCTAATTGCGCGCGCTCACACGACTTTGTAACGGTTCGCGCATGAAGGCTATAACAAATATTTAGCCGTCGCGATTTTGTACTGCGCTTCATAACAGCAGCCTTTGCCGCGTTTATATACATTTTTTACAAACGGTAACAATGTTACCGTACTTAAAATTTGCCAATGTACGAATTTGGGCGGAGCGCGACATTCAAAAAATAGGCGAACCTTTTAATTAAAGGCACTTGCAGCGTTTGGCGAGGACTGTTTGAGCTTGCACAGCAAGCGAGTTCCGCAGGTGCTGCAAGTGCCTGCTTATTTGATAATGAGCCGTTAAGTTTTTTGCTGGAGCAGAGACTTTTTGGTTACTTTTTGGTCTTTTCAAAAAGTGACATGAATGATTGATAAAATAAATAAGCAGTTATATCGTATCATCAAAGGCGTAACGTAAATAAGCATTAAATCTAAAATACAATAGCTTATTTTAATCCGCGTAAGCGGCAAAATGCCTTGTATACTTTAACCGTGCGTTGACTTTGCACGCTAATTTTTATATAATTTCTATATGTGTTGTAGCTATTTTAAAGGAGCGATTGTTGAATATGAAGTATATGTCTGGTAATGAAATCCGCAGCAGATTTCTTAAATTTTTTGAAGAAAGAGGACATCTCGTTCTGCCGAGCGCTTCGCTCATTCCGCAGGATGACCCGACTTTATTGTTAATCGGCGCAGGCATGGCGCCTTTTAAACCGTTTTTTACCGGTAAAATGAAACCGCCCTGCACCCGTATTGCAACCTGCCAGCGCTGCGTGCGCACCGGCGATATTGAAAACGTAGGCCGCACTGCGCGCCACCATACTTATTTTGAAATGCTGGGCGACTTTTCCTTCGGTGATTATTTTAAAAAGGAAATTATTCCCTGGAGCTGGGAATTTTTAACTAAAGAACTGGAACTGCCTGCTGATAAACTGTGGGTAACCATTCATCCGACCGATGACGAAGCATATGAAATCTGGCACAATGTAGTTGGCGTGCCGGATGAACGCATTGTGCGCCTGGAAGAAAACTTCTGGGAAATTGGCAGCGGCCCGTGCGGACCTGACAGCGAACTGCACATCGACCTTGGAGAAGAACGCGGCTGCGGCAGACCGGACTGCAAACCGGGCTGCGACTGCGACCGTTATCTGGAAATCTGGAATCTGGTATTTACCCAGTACAACCAGAACGAGGACGGTACTTACACTCCGCTGGCAAGCAAAAACATTGATACCGGCGCAGGTTTGGAACGTCTTGCTTCTGTTTTGCAGGGCAAACCTTCCAACTTTGAAACCGACCTTATTTTCCCGATTATTGAATACGCAGCTAAAATTGCAGGCGTGGAATACGGCAAGGATGCCAAAACCGATGTTTCCTTAAAAGTTATTGCCGACCATGTTCGCAGCCTGACCTTTATGATTGCTGACGGCGTGCTGCCTTCCAACGAAGGCCGCGGCTATGTGCTGCGCCGCATTTTGCGCCGTGCAATCCGTCATGGACGTTTAATCGGTATTGAAGATAAATTCCTTGAAGGCGCAGTAGATGTTGTTATCGACATGTACAAAGAGCCGTATCCGTACCTTGTTGAAAAAGCAAACTTCCTGCATAAAGTTGTGGATATGGAAGAAACCAGCTTCCTGCGTACTCTGCGCCAGGGCACGGAACTTTTGAATGAAGAAATTGCCAAACTGAAAGCTGAAAATAAAACCGTTCTTGACGGTGCAACCGCTTTCCGTCTGAGCGATACTTTCGGTTTCCCGCGTGAACTGACCGCTGAAATTTTGGAAGAAGAAGGTATGACTCTGGATGAGGCTGCTTTTGAAGAAGCACTGGAAGTTCAGCGTAAAATGGCGCGCGACGCCCGCGATGATAAGAGCGGACGTCCGGTTATTTACGATACCAAAGCAGTTGACCATGCTGCGCTGAAAGTTGATGAAAGCGCAGAAGGCGGCAAGATTGTGGCTATTTTCCCGGCACATGACGCACAGCCGGTTGAAAGCATGGAAGACGGCAAAAAAGCAGCGGTTATCTGCGATGTAACCGCATTCCACGCAGAAGGCGGCGGACAGCTTGGCGACACCGGCCGCATTGTGGCACCTGCTGGCGTAATGGAAGTTGAAACTGCCAAAAAACTGCCTGACGGCGCTACCATTATGATTGGTACTGTACTGGAAGGCACTGTTGCCGTTGGCGATGAAGTTAAATTTGAAATTGAGCGTGCGCGCAAAAATGATATTGCCCGCAACCATACAGCAACCCACCTGCTGCATGCGGCCCTTAAACTTGTGCTGGGCGACCATGTAAACCAGGCAGGCAGTTATGTAGGCCCGGACCGTCTGCGTTTTGACTTCTCGCATTTCTCTCCGGTAACGGAAGAAGAACTGCGCAAGGTTGAAGAAATTGTTAACGAACAGATTCTGGCTGCAAAAGACGTAACCATTGAAGAACTGCCGATTGACGAAGCTAAAAAACGCGGCGCTGTTGCGCTGTTTGGCGAAAAATACGGCAGCATTGTACGCGTTGTAACCGTGCCGGATTATTCCATGGAATTCTGCGGTGGCGTACATGTTAAAAATACCGCGCAAATCGGCATGTTTAAAATTCTTTCCGAATCCAGCACCGGCGCAGGCGTACGCCGTATTGAGGCTGTGACCGGACATGGCGCTCTTAACTATGTGCGTGAAATGGAAGATATGGTTAAAACTGCTGCAGCAGGACTTAAATGCCGCAGCAACGACCTTTGCGCACGCATTTGCGCATTGCAGGCAGATTATAAAGCTGCTGAACAGAAAATCGGCGATCTTGAAGGACAGATTGCCAAAGCACAGGTTAGCGGCGCGGCAGACAGCATCTGCGACATTAAAGGCGTACCCGTACTTGTACAGAAGGTAAGTGCAGGCGATGTGGAAGCGCTGCGTAACCTTGGCGACCAGATGCGTGATAAAGTTGGCGGCGTTGTTGTGCTGGCAGACGTTATTGACAGCGGCAAAATTAACATTCTTGCCATGGCAACGAAAGATGCAGTAGCTAAAGGCATCCATGCCGGGCAGATTGTTAAAGAAGTTGCCAAAACCTGCGGCGGTGGCGGCGGCGGACGCCCGAATATGGCGCAGGCCGGCGGAAAAGATGCAAGCAAAATTGATGAAGCATTGCAGGCTGCTTTAAAAGTTATTGAAGCACAGATTAAATAATTCACAAAATAGTAACGGCTGGGTTGAAAAGCTCAGCCGTTTCTTTCTATTAATTTGCGTAAAGGTATGTTAAAATAGAATAAAAGATGTTTGAGGAGGAATAATCATGGGCATCTCCAGTGAAACAATGATGTTTAAACGTAATGACGATAAAAAAAATGTTGCGCAGGTTATCCGCGAGGTTTACGCTGCGCTGGAAGAAAAAGGCTATAACCCGGTTGACCAGCTTGTTGGCTATTTGCTGAGCGGCGACCCCACTTACATTACCAGCCATAACGATTCGCGCACCAAACTGCGCCGTTTTGAACGCTATGAACTGCTGGAAGAACTTGTAAAAAATTATCTTGCTGCAGCAGCGAAAAAATAAGGCGGCGTTATGATGAGAACAATGGGCCTTGATGTTGGTACGCGTACTATTGGCGTGGCGACAAGCGATTTGATGGGCATGATTGCCGGCGGCGTGGAAACAATACGCCGCACCAGTGAAGAACGTGATTTTGCCCGTATAGGCGAACTGATTAAAGAGCATGAGGTAGACACCATTGTTGTGGGCTACCCTAAAAACATGAACGGCACAATAGGCGAGCGTGCGCAGATTAGCGAAGCTTTTGCCGAAGAACTGCGCCGGCGCTTTGAAGGCATTAAGGTAGTGCTGTGGGACGAAAGGTTATCTACCGTAGCAGCCGAAAAAGTGCTGGTAGACGCCGATTTGCGCCGCAGCAAACGCAAAAAAATTATTGATATGATGGCGGCTGTGGTTATTTTGCAGAACTATCTGGACAGCCGCCGCTAATAACGGCAGCGGGGTGATGTTAATGTTACAAAGAAAGCATAAAATAGCCGGCGGCGTAATAGCCGTGCTGATAATTGTCGGCACACTGGCTGTGCATGTGGCCGGCAACAAGGCGGCAGGCTTTGTAAGCGAAATGGCTGATAAGCAGACGGTGCTTCAGGGCAAACTTGCAATAGGCCATTTCAGCGCCAGCGTATCGGGCAACGTAGTGTTTGAGGACGTTGTGTGGACTGCGCCTAACGGCAAAACACTTGCCGAAGTGCCGGTAATGAATGTATCTGCTAATTTGTTCGACCTTGTTAAAGGTTCTTTTGGCATTAATTCCATTAACAGCATTTCTATTGAAAAGCCTAAATTTGCGGTAAGCTATACCGATAAAGACGGGCTTGATATTATTAATTACATTAATTTTTCTAAAAAAGAAGACGATAAGCCTACGGAGTTCCGCGGAATGGTAGCCATTGAAGAAGGCGCGCTGGCACTTGATATGAACGGGCAGCAGCTTGATTTTGACAATGTGCAGATGCAGGCCAATTTGAAGGAATTTCCGGATATTAACTTTACTTTGCAGGGTAAAAACGGCGATGCTGATTTAATAGGCAGCATTGATAAAAAATATGACGATGTGAACATTGACGCCGAAGTTAAAAACCTGCAGCTTACCGAACTGATGAAGGTACTGCCTTCCTTTGGTGATTTAAGCATTACCGGCGGCGTAATTAACGGCGCCAAACTGGTAAGCAGCCTGCACGATGCGCAGTGGAAGCTGAACCTTGACGGCAGCCTGGCAAATGTATCTGCCAAAGCGCTTGGTTACAGCATTACTGACGGCGGCGGAAGTTTTGCCATTAATAACGATGCTGCAACCTTTACTGGCGTAAGCGGCAAGGTTGAAGGGCAGGATGTTACCATGGACGGCAAAATTCTGTTCCAGAAACTTGGCATGCCTACCTATGATTTAAACATAGCGGCTCCGTCCTTCCGTGTTGATGCTGTCAGCCCGGGCCTTGGCGTTACGGACAGCGTAAACATTAACGGCAAGGTAACCGGACCGATAGATGAGCCGGTAATTAACGGCAGCTTTACCATGGATAAACTGGAAGTTGCGCCGCTTGTTGCTACCGGCATTAACGGCAATTACAACTATACCGGCGGTCTGGTAACGCTCAGCAACACTTATGCCAATGTTTATAACGGCACTTTGGGCGTAAGCGGCACGGTAGAAGCGGCAACCAAAAACTTTGCGCTGCATCTTTCCGGCAGCGGCATGGACAGCTCCGCTGTAACGGAAACGCAAATCAGCGGTCCTCTTGCTTTTGAAGCTGACGCAACTGGAACTGGTAGTGCCGAAAGCGCTGTGGCAAACGGTACATTTAACATTGCGCCCGGTAATTTTGCAGGCGTTCCGTTTAATTCGCTTTCCGGCAATTTCAGCCGCGCCAACGGTCAGATGACCTTCTCCGGCATTACTATCGGCACGCCGCTGGGCAGCTTTACCAGCAATGCTGTAATGAACAGCAACGGCAAAATTACTTTTGATAAAATGAGTGAATCGTCCTTCAGCGCTCCCACAAAAGAGGAAGTGCGCGAAAACGTGCGCCAGCAGGTTGGCGGGGCAGTAAAACAGGGCCTCGGCAAATTATTCGGTAAATAAAAAAATCCCGGATTTACATTTGTAAGTCCGGGATTTCTATTTCTGCTTTTTAATTGTCATCCGGTACTTCGCGGTAAAGCTCAGTTACAGAACCATCTTTAAATTCAACGCGGATAATGTCTACGCTCCAGGGCAGTTTTTTAAAATCTGATTGAAGCAGTGTGGTTGTACGCGGGTCAAACATATCAAGTTCTGCATAGCGGTAGCTGTTAACCGTTTGCCCGGCAGGGAAATTATCGGCGTTATAAACGGTAAAACTGGTAAGTTCCGGACCGTTCTGGCTTTGGTAAATTGTAAAACGGTAAGTAAAGTTGGCAATGTCTTTGCCGCTGATATTTTTCATTTGCGTATAAACATTGAGCCAATGCTTTTCATCAACCATAAAGCCGTACTGGTTATTCAGGTCCATTCTGCCGGAAACAAGCTGGATTGTATTGGCAAGTTCTTTGGCAATGGGGGCGTTCAGTTCTGCCAGTTTTGCTTTTTCAGCAGCGTCAACCTCTAAAATAAAATCATAAAAATTATTAATTTCCAAAAGTTTCCAGGTGCCGTCCTCAAGTTCGTTCATGGTAAGATTCAGCGTAAAATCCTTATCCAGCTTTTTGCTGTGCAGAGTGGCTTGTACGGCTGCTGTTCTGCCATTTTGGCTGATTAACGAAACATCGCCTATATCAAGTCCGGCAGGGGAAGTTGCCTGTTTAATGTTTTTGGCCATAATGGATTTCTGAGCTTTGGAATTAAAGGCGGCATCAGTATTTTGTCCGGAAATGGCATCCAGCGTTGCCGTTTTTAAAAGGTTAACAACCTGCGGCTTTAATGCTTTGGCATAACCCATAATAAAATTGCTTTCGGGCGATTGCGGAATGTTGCTTAGTTTAGCTTCCGCATTTAAAAAATCGTCATAGGCTTTGCTGTACAGCCTGTCCATATCGACATGCTGCTGAAAACTTACCGCATCGTGGTTGTTAATGGCATCGCTTATCAGCGACAGTGAATATGCCGGAGTTTTAACCCAGTATAAAAAGTAAAAAGCTGCGGCGATAATAACGGCGGCAGCGGCAGCAAGACCCAAAATTTTATTTTTGCCGTTCATGGAAACACTCCCTTTTTATTTGATATTTATATTATAAACTGCTTCAAGCGGCATATAAATAGTTTTTTGGCGGTGCGCCACAGAAAATACAATATTTTTTAACAGATAGTTTTGTTGACAGTTTGCCTGCTGATAAGATAAAATAAAGCTAATTATACTTGTACATTTTAGAAAGAGGTGCCAAATGGAAGATAATAAAGATTTTGAGCTTGAGCATGACCATATCGACGAAGAAGAAATCGTAGTTATTACCGATGAAGACGGCAACGAAATGTATTTCCGCGAGGAAATGGTAATCCCCGTGGGCGAAAAGAGCTTTGCCGTACTTTCCGCATTGGAAATTGACGAGTGCGACTGCGAAGACGAAGAATGTCACTGCCACGAAAGCGAAGAAGATGACGAGGACAATGTTATTATTGCCCGCATCGAATTCGACGAAGACGGCAATGAAATTTATCTCGGTCCGACCGACGAGGAGTTTGAAGAAGTTAAAGAGGCTTACGAAAAACTCGTTGCCGAATGGGACGAAGAATAAAAACTTGCCTGCCGGACCTTGTGTCCGGCATTTTTTGAGTATAACGGTTTAGGGGCAGTACAATATGAGAAAAATGTTGCCGTTTATTATGAGTTTTGCGCTGGTAATTTTTATGGCGGCGTACTGGGTGTTGAACTACACCGGCAACAATGCCGATTTGGCAGACGGCAGAACCTGCGTTATAACGGTTGAAAACGGCATGACAGCGGCAGATATAGCCAACATGCTGCATAGAGAAAAACTTATCAAACGTCCGGAAAGTTTCCGCCTTGAGGCGCGCTTTATGGGGCTGGAAGGTAAATTACAGGCAGGCAAATACGAAATTGAAGCCGGTAAATCCAACAGCGAAATTATAGATATTTTAGCGCGCGGGCAGGTTAAAACAGTAAGTTTTACAGTGCCAGAAGGCTATACGGTAGATAAAATTGCAGCTAAACTGGCGGCGGAAGGGCTTGGCGATGCCGAAAAGTTTAAAGAGGCTGCGCGCAACTATACGCCTTATAAATATATGGAAACCAATAATCCAAATGTAATTTACAAGGCAGAAGGCTTTATTTTTCCTTCAACTTATCAGTTTAATGACAGCATGACGGAAAAAGACATGCTCGCCATGATGGTTAAGGAATTCAACACGCAGATAAACCACGAAAAAATAGGCGATGCTGCCGAAAAAGCCGATATGCAGCTTCGCGACATTGTAACCATTGCCTCCATGGTAGAACTGGAAGCTGTTTATAAGGAAGAACAGCCGCGCATTGCCGGCGTATTTTTGCGGCGTTTGCAAATTTATATGCCGATACAATCAGATACAACCATACAATATATTCTGGGCGGCGAACAGAAAGAAGAAATTACTTTTGCCGATACGGAAATACAAAACCCATATAATACCTATATTAATTCCGGCCTGCCGCCGGGACCGATTGGCAGCCCCGGCATGGATGCCATTAAAGCGGTGCTGAACCCGGAAAAAACAGATTATTTGTACTTCGTAGCCGAAAAAGATGGTCACCACCGTTTTACGCGCACTTACGAAGAACATTTGCAGGCTATTGAGGATATTCACGGACAACAGTAAAGGAACAAAATGACTGAAAAAATAATGAAGCCGGAGCTTCTGGCACCGGCAGGAAACATGGAAAAATGCAAAATGGCTTTGCGCTATGGCGCAGATGCCGTTTATCTGGGCGGAAAAATGTTTGGGCTGCGTGCCTTTGCCAACAATTTTGAAATTGATGAAATAAAAGAAGCGTGCGATTTTGCGCACAGCCTTGGCAAAAAGGTTTATGTAACCGTAAATATTTTTGCGCACAACAGCGATATTGAAAAACTGCCGGCATATTTGCTTGCTTTGCAAAAAGCCGGTGCGGATGCGCTTTTAATAAGCGATTTGGGCGTGTGGAGCGTTGCCCGCAAAACCGTACCCGATATGCCTTTGCATGTAAGCACGCAGGCCAACACCACCAACTGGGCAAGCGTACAGGCATGGCAGGCTTTGGGCGCAGAACGCGTTGTTCTGGCGCGCGAACTTTCACTTGATGAAATTGCACAAATTGGCGCTAAAGCCGAAGTGGAACTAGAAGCCTTTGTACATGGCGCAATGTGCATCTCGTACAGTGGGCGCTGCTTGCTGAGCAGCTACTTAACCGGGCGTGACGGCAACCGCGGCGCATGTGCGCAGGCCTGCCGCTGGGAATATACCCTGCACGAAAAGAACCGTCCGGGTGAAAGTTATGATATTGAAGAAGATGCGCACGGAACTTATGTAATGAACAGCAAAGATTTGTGCCTGCTTGCACGCATACCGCAGCTTGTAGAGGCGGGCGTATGCAGCCTGAAAATAGAAGGCCGCATGAAAAGCGTGCATTATGTGGCAACGGTAGTAAGCGTGTACCGCAAAGCTATTGATGCCTACATGAAAGACCCGCAGGGATATAAAGTGCTGCCCGAATGGATAGAAGAACTGAACAAAGTATCGCACCGCCCATATACCGAAGGTTTTGCCTTTGGCACACCGGGCGCCGATGCACAGGTTTATACAACCAGCAGCTACGAGCAGACGCATGATTTTGTAGGCATTGTACTAAGTTATGACAAAGCTGCCAAAAAAGCGCTGATAGAACAGCGCAACAACGTAAAAGCAGGCGAAAAGCTGGAGCTTTTAATGCCGGACGGTACCTTAATGCCGCTGGAACTTACAAATATGCAGGACGAAGAAGGAACGCCCATAGACTGTGCGCCGCATGCACGCCAGCACTTCTGGATTAGCTGCGGCACAGAACTTTTGCCGGATTCGCTGCTGCGGAGGAAAATTATATGAGTGACGACCGAAGTATTATTTATGTACGCGTTGCGCCGGAGCGTATTGCCGACGTTAACTGGATTATGGAAGGCTACGAGCACCTGGCGCTTGTAACCACCGAAGACCCGCGTGAAGGCGTGGTAAAACTTTTAGGCACGCCTGATACCTACAATGATGTAATGGAAATAATTGAAAACATGCCATTTACAGTAGAAATTCTGGAAGGCGAACCTGTTTAAAAAATGCCCCGTGCTTTTGTGCGGGGCTTTTGATTAAGATAAAAGCCGGCGGATATTTCCGCCGGCTTTTATGATATAATAAAACCAGCTTATAAATATGCCGGTACGGAAATTTTTAATTTGGCAAAACCGTTAAAAATAATGCTTTAAACGAAAAAATATTGCCAAAGAGATTATATTTGCGTAATTTTGCGCGCAAATAGTGACAGCACGCGCGGTTTATGATAAAATATATTAGTATTATTGTTTGAAGAAAGAATGGTGGAATGCAAATGATGCAGCGTTTGGGCAGGTTCTTAAGCCTGATGGCATCACAAGGGCTGGACTGTGTTATTGTAAAGGATATTCCCACAATCCGCTATTTAACAGGTTTCCGCGGCGACAGCAGCCTGTTGTATGCTGACAGCAAGAGCACTGTTTTAATAACGGACGGGCGTTATACCACACAAGCGCAGGAGGAAGTTGCCAATTATTGCAAGGTGTTTACCTATACCGATAATATCTGGCATGCGGCCGCAGATTTTGCCAAAATTCATACCAAAGTCGGCTTTGAAGGGGCGGCATACAGCTATAATGATTACAACAGCTTAAAGGCTGAACTGCCGGACAAAACGCTTGCCAACATTGATTTGAAATACCTGCGCATGGTTAAGGACGAACGCGAACTGAACCTTATGTGGAAAGCCTTTAAAATTGCCGATAAAGCATTTTTAAAACTGCTGCCGGAAATAAAACCCGGTATGACGGAAAAAGCACTTGCGGCAAGGCTTGAATACTACATGAGCAGCATGGGCAGCGAAAAGCCGTCATTCGATACCATTATCGCTTCCGGCGCACGCAGCGCACTGCCGCACGGTATGGCAAGCGATAAGGAAATTGAAATAGGCGATTTTATAACTTTCGATTTCGGCGCTGTGTATGATGGCTACCATTCGGATATGACAAGAACTGTTGTTCTGGGCATGGCAAATTCGTGGCACAGAGAAATTTACACCATAGTGGAAGAAGCGCAGTGGCGCGGCTTAAAGGCTGCCAAACCCGGCATGACGGGAGCGGAACTTGATGCGATTGTAAGAGATTACATTACATCGCGCGGTTACGGCGAAAATTATGTTCATGGCCTTGGTCACGGCGTAGGCCTTGAAATCCACGAAATGCCGAATATTAACAAACGAGGTACTGATGTTGTGCTGGAAAGCGGCATGACGTTCAGCATAGAACCAGGTATTTACATTCCCGGCAAGGGCGGTGTACGTATCGAAGACACGGTTGTATTGACGGATGACGGCGCGAAAGTGCTGTGCGGCGTTAAAAAGCAACTGATGGAAATTGTTTAATTTTAAATAAACAGGAGGAGCATTTATGATTTCAACCAACGAATTTAAAACCAACGTAACTGTTACCATCGATGGCGACGCATGGCAGGTTGTAGAGTTCCAGCATGTAAAACCGGGTAAAGGCGCAGCTTTTGTCCGTGCTAAAATGCGCAACCTCTGCACCGGCGCTGTTGTAGAACGTACCTTCAATGCCGGCGAACGTATGCCGAAAGCACACATTGACCGCCGTGCAATGCAGTTCCTTTATGAAGCTGACGGTATGTATGTATTCATGGACAACGAAACCTACGAACAGTCTGAACTGACCAAAGAACAGCTTGGTAATGCCATCAACTTCCTTAAAGAAAACATGGACGCTAAAATCATGATTTACAGCGGTCGCGTTATCGGCGTTGACCTGCCGAACACTGTTGAACTGACTGTAGTTAAAACCGACCCGGGCATCCGCGGCGATACGGCTACCGGCGGCAGCAAACCCGCAACCATGGATACCGGCTATGTTGTTAAAGTGCCTCTGTTCATCAACGAAGGCGATGTACTCAACATTGATACCCGTACCGGCGAATACATTTCCCGCGCTTAATTTTAACAAAAGCATAAATAATACCAAAAGGCTGAACTCTATGTTCAGCCTTTTTAATTTTGCATAAATTATATACTTTTACTGCTACAATTTTTACATTTACGCATACACTTATATGTTTAATTAATAGTTCGGCTGGTTTTAATGGCAATATGCCTCTGCCGGTAGTATAATAAACATATAAAGTATTTGTATGGCAAAATATTTAAGCGGGCGGTGATGATGGATGGAAGCGGTTAAAAGGATATTCCGGTTTTTGCCGTTGATTCTTCTGATAGGGTCTATTGGGATGCTTGTAAACACTACAAGCGATATACAGAAAGTACGTTCTGCTGATGAATATCAGGACAGAGGTGTGTACACATTTTACCCGAAAAGGGTGGCGCCGCTGCTGAAAGAAACCAACTATACCGGCAGAATGAAAAGAATGAACCCGACAACTACTGTTTATGCCGTAGATTACTGGACAGAAGAAACCAGGAAAAACAGACTGGCAGCAGCAGCGGAACAGATGCCGGAACCTAAAAACTGGCGTGAAAAAATTGAACAGGGCAAAAAGCTGAGAGATAAGATGCGCCTGGTGCCCGAATATAATTATTTGCTCGAAAAAGGCGGCATTGAAAGCAAGGCTCAGGAAATTGTGGATGAAGGTAAACCCATTGAGCGCCGCGTGCTGTATATACCTGAAGAAAAATCCTATATTACGGTTGAAAAAGACATGACGGCAGAAGATTATGTAGATGGGCAGATAGGCTATAAGAAAAATGTGGAAATGGTTTGCATTACTTATATAGTTGGCTTTGCTGCTTATTATCTGGTTAAGCATTTCAGCAAAACAGTATGATTTTGCAGCCGCAGGCAAAATAATAAACAAAAATAATAAATAAAACCCTCAGTGCTCAAAAAGCCTGAGGGTTTGTTGTTTGTAAAGACAAAAAAACGGGCAGTTTAAAACAGCCCGTTTTTATTTTATTTAATTTTGCAGGGGATTATAGATTCCAAAAACGCCCTTACCACATTGGGGTCAAAATCTGTGCCGGCTTTGTCTTTCATTTCTTTAATTGCTTCCAGCGGCGTTTTTTGCCAGTAGTGGGTGCAGGGGTTTACAATGCGGTCGTAATAATTGGCTACGGCAATTATACGCGCGCCGAGCGGAATATTTACGCCTTTTAAACGTTTAGGATAACCGGTGCCGTCCCATTTTTCGTGGTGGCTGTAAATAATATCTATAATATGGCTGAATTCCGGTATGTTTTCCAAAATGCTTGCACCGGCCTGGCAATGGCGTTTGTAGGTGGCAAGCTCACGAGTGCTTAAATAAGGCGTTTTTTTTAAGATTGCGTTCGGTACGGAAAGATGCCCGATATCATGTAGCAGCGCAGCGCTTTTAATAGAAGCGATTTCTGCCGCCGGCAAACCCAATTTTGCCGCGATGCAGGCTGCGTAGTTTGCAACCTGCTGGCTGTGCATGTATAAAGCTGTATCTTTTTTTTGCAGCAGTGTTAAAAGCGAGTTGCAAATTTCACGTATGTTGTTTTCTTTAGGGAAATCCAGTACCTGGGGTAAAGCAATCATAAAACAACCATCCTGTCAAAAATCCGTCCAATCAAATCTTGCACATAATAGTATACTACAACCTTGCAAAATAGCAAAGGGCATTTTATAAAAATTTTATCGGGCCGGGGCTTGCAAAATTTTCATAAGCAGATATAATTATAATGCAGCTCAGGTCTGTGGTTGCAAGTCGATGCCAGTTGCGGGCAAAACGATCCACGTAAGCAGCAAAAATTTGCTGTGAGCACGGCGCAGCTTAGAGGTAAGTCCTGCCGCGAAAAGCGAGAGGGGTAGTAGTGGGGAGCATGGTGCTTAGGAGCGAAACTTCCAGCAGGCGGGTGTGGGGGCGAAGACCAGGTCAGCTGAGTTGCTTTATTTTATAAAAATTAGCCTTTTTTGCATAATTTTGCTTGTGCGGAAAGGCTTTTAGTTTTATAATATACTTTATTATAACAATGCCTTGCGGCAGATTTTGGAGGGGGATAACCAGATGAAAAAATTTTTGGCATTACTGATGACGGCTATGATGGCGCTGGCGCTTGTTACGGCAGGCTGCGGCGGCAGTGAAGAAGAAAAAGCAGGCGGCGATAAAGTTCTGCGCGTAGGTACGGAGCCTTCTTTTGCGCCGTTTGAAATGCAGGCGGAAGGTTCTGAAGAACTCACCGGCTTTGATATGGATTTAATCCGCGCTATCGGCAAGCAGCTTGGCTATAAAGTTGAAATCAGCGCAATGGGCTTTGATGCTTTAATTCCTGCTTTGCAGGCAGATAACATTGATGTGGCCCTTGCCGGCATGAGCATTACCGAAGAACGCAAACAGCAGGTAATTTTTTCCGAGCCGTATTATAAATCAGGGCTTTTGGTAATGGTGCCGAAAGACAACAACGATATTAAAAGCATTGATGATTTGAAGGGCAAACGCATTGCCGTACAGATTGGCACTACCGGAGCTTTCCGTGCGGAAACTGTTGAAGGCGCAAAGGTTACTGCTTTTAACGATAACGGCAGCGCAGTTCTGGAAATGAAAAACGGTGCGGCAGATGCCGTAATTAACGATGCTCCTGTATTAAAATACTTTTTGGCGCAGGGCGGCAGTGAATATGCAAAAACCGTTGGTGAAGTGCTGAATGCCGAAGATTATGGCATTGCCGTAAAAAAAGGCAACGATAAACTGGCTGCTGATATCAACAAAGCGCTTAACGAACTGAAACAAAACGGCGAATTCGATAAGATTTACAACAAATGGTTCGGCGAAGCCAAATAATGATTTTTTATGCAGCTTTTTTGAAACTTTTTGTTGCCTAACCGCCGTTTTAGAGCTATAATATTTTAACAGGTAAAAGTTTTGTAAATTTATACGTATGGAGGTTATGTTTATGAAAAAATATTTAGTGTTTTTGATGGCTGCTTTAATGCTTGTTGCCCTTGCAGTAGCAGGCTGCGGCGGCTCTAAGGAAGAAAGCAAGCCTGCTGCAGACACCAATAAAGTTCTGCGCGTGGCTACCGAGCCTACTTTTGCTCCGTTTGAATTTCAGGAAGAAGGCTCCGATAAACTTTCCGGCTTTGATATGGATTTAATTCGTGCTATCGGCGCTAAAATGGGTTATAAAGTAGAAATTGCCAACATGGGCTTTGACGCTCTTATTCCTGCGCTTAACACCGGCAATATTGATGTTGCCATTGCCGGCATGAGCATTACCGATGAAAGAAAACAAGCTGTAGGCATGTCTGACCCGTATTATACTTCCGGCCTTATCGTTATGGTTAAAAAAGACAACAACGATATTAAGGGCATTGAAGATTTGAAAGGCAAACGCATTGCCGCACAAATCGGCACCACCGGCGCAGCAAAAGCACACAGTGTTGAAGGCGCGGTTGTAACCGAATTCAATACCAATACCGAATCTGCTATGGAACTTACCAACGGCGGCGTTGACGCTGTTATTAACGACAGCCCGGTTATCGGTTATTATCTGGCACAGGGCGGCAGCGAAGTTGCTAAAACCGTTGGCGATGTAATGGAAGCAGAACAGTATGGCATTGCCGTTAAAAAAGACAACACCAAACTGCTTGAAGAAATTAACAAAGCATTGGCAGAACTGAAACAAAACGGCGAATACGATAAGATTTACAAAACCTGGTTCGGTGAAGTGAAGAAATAAGCATTGAGCCTGAATGCGGGGTACATCAACGGTGACGAAGGTGGGCCCCGTATTTTATTTATTTCAGGCTGACGGGAAGGAACGAAAACCTCAATGGAATTAAATTTTGGATTAATACAGGACGCTATACCGCTTTTGCTTGCAGGCGCGGGCATTACTCTTGAAATTACCGCAATGAGCGTAGGCTTTGGCCTGTTAATCGGCATGATTATCGGCGTGGCAAGGCTGGCAAGCATTAAACCGGTGCGTTATGCAGCTAACTTTTATGTAGATTTTATCCGCGGAACCCCGCTTTTGGTACAAATCTTTCTGGTTTATTTTGCGCTGCCTACCATTATCGGCCAGCGTATTGACCCGTTTTTTGCGGCTATCTGCGCGTGCTCCATCAACAGCGGCGCATACATTGCCGAAATTTTCCGTGCCGGCATCCAGTCCATCGATAAAGGGCAGATGGAAGCAGGCCGCTCTCTTGGCATGACCTGGTACCAGACCATGCGTTACGTTATTATGCCGCAGGCATTTAAACGCATTATTCCGCCTCTTGGCAACGAATTTATCGCTATGCTGAAAGATTCTTCCCTGGTATCCGTTATCGGTTTTGAAGAACTGACAAGGCGCGGACAGCTTATAATTGCCCGCACTTACGCTTCTTTTGAAATCTGGCTGGCAGTTGCCGTAATTTACCTTATTATGACCTTTACGGTTGCACGCCTGGTAGGTATGATGGAGCGGAGGTTTGAAACGAAATGACAAACGAAATGATTAAAATTACCGGGCTGAAGAAAAACTACGGCAGCCTTGAAGTTTTGCGCGGCATTGACCTTACGATTGCCGAAAAAGAAGTAGTGGTAATAATAGGCCCCAGCGGCAGCGGCAAAAGTACTTTGCTGCGCTGCATGAACTATCTTGAAGAACCTACCGAAGGCACCATTGTTGTTGACGGCATAAAACTTGACGGCGAAGCTAACATCAACGAAGTGCGTAAGGAAGTAGGCATGGTGTTCCAGCGTTTTAACCTGTTTCCGCATATGACGGTGCTTGACAACCTTGTGCTTGCGCCGATGAAAGTCCGCGGCATCAGCCGTAAGGATGCCGAAGCAACGGCTATGGAACTGTTGGGCAAGGTAGGGCTTTCCGATAAGGCAGGTGCATATCCTGACCAGCTTAGCGGCGGCCAGCAGCAGCGCGTTGCCATTGCCCGTGCGCTTGCCATGAAGCCGAAAGCGCTTTTGTTTGACGAGCCGACTTCTGCCCTTGACCCGGAAATGATTAAAGAAGTACTGGACGTTATGAAAACGCTTGCCAACGAAGGCATGACAATGGTTGTTGTTACCCACGAAATGGGCTTTGCCCGTGAAGTAGGCGACAGAGTGCTGTTTGTTGACGGCGGCAAGATTTTGGAACAGGGTGCTCCGGACGATATTTTCCTGCATGCCAAGGAAGAACGTACCCGCAGCTTCTTATCAAAAATTTTATAAGCAAATTGTTACAAATTTATCAAAGTGTAAACTCGTGCAAAAAAAGACTTTTTTGCACGAGTTTTTGTAATTTTTTGCAGGAGTTTTAAATATTGCGGCGAATACTAATAATAACAAACAAAGAGTTTGTTATCCCGGACCTCGGGATTAAGGAGGGATAATTTATGAACGTAAACGTAAGAGGAAAGAACATTGTTGTAACACCGGCGTTGAAAGAGTATGTAGAAAAGAAAATTACGAAAATTACGCGCCAGTTTAAAACTGTTGGCGATATCAGTGCAGTATTAAAGGTTGAAAAAGGCAACCATATCGTAGAAATTACCGTTCCTGCCAGCGGCATTTTAATCAGGGCACAGGAAACCACAAAAGATATGTACTCTTCCATTGATTTGGTAGTAGAAAAAATTGAACGCCAGGTACATAAATATAAAACACGTCTTGCTAAACGTAAATACAGCAACTTTGCAGAACCGGTACCTGTACCTGAAGTAGAAGCGGAACCGGATGACGAATTCAAAATCATTAAAAATAAAAAATTCTCGATGAATCCGATGACTGCTGAAGAAGCAATTTTGCAGATGAACCTGCTTGACCATGATTTCTTTGTATACTATGACCCCGATTATGGCGGAGTAAATGTAGTATACCGCCGCAAAGACGGCAATTATGGTTTGCTGCAGCCGGAATTAAAATAATCTTTACATTGATTTCACAAAAAAGCCCGGGACAAAGCTCCCGGGCTTTTGACTTTTTGGTCTGTTTTTGGTAAAATTTTATATTAGTATAGTGTTTATAAAACACGGAAATTTAAGGAGTGAGAGTGTTGCTCGAAGGCTTATTGAAAAAAATTTTTGGCGACCCGAATGCCAAAGAGTTAAAAGAAATACAAGTCCTTGTTGATAAAATTAATGCGCTGGAGCCGGAAATGCAGGCGTTAAGCTCTGCCAACCTGGCTGCTAAAACCGCAGAATTCAAACTGCGCCTTGCCAAAGGCGAAACTTTGGATGATATTTTGCCGGAGGCTTTTGCCGTTGTGCGCGAAACTTCCAAACGTATTACCGGCATGCGCCATTTTGACGTACAGCTTATCGGCGGCTGCGTACTGCACCGCGGCAAAATTGCCGAAATGCGTACCGGCGAAGGTAAAACGCTTGTTGCAACCTTGCCTGCATATTTAAACGCATTAACCGGCAAAGGCGTGCATGTTGTTACCGTCAACGATTATCTGGCACGCCGCGACAGCCAGGATATGGGCCGCATTTATAAAGCCCTTGGACTCAGCGTTGGCCTTATTGTGCACGATATGGATTATCCCGACCGCAAAGCGGCTTATGCTGCCGATATTACCTACGGCACCAATAACGAGTTTGGTTTCGACTATCTGCGTGACAACATGGTTGTTGATGAAAACCAGATGGTTCAGCGCGAACTTAATTACTGCATAGTCGATGAGGTAGACAGTATCTTAATCGATGAAGCGCGTACCCCGCTTATTATTTCCGGCCCGGGCGAAAAATCTACCGATTTGTACCGCGTACTGGCACATGTTGTTGCCAATATGACGGAAGGCGAAGATTATACCGTTGATGAAAAACTTAAAACGGTTGCTCCTACGGAAACCGGTATTGCCAAAGCAGAAAAAATGCTTGGCATCGGCAACCTTTACGATGCTGAACACGGCGTTGACTTCTCGCATCATTTAATGTGCGCTTTAAAAGCCAAAGCCATTATGCACCGCGATAAAGATTATGTTGTTAAAGATGGCCAGGTAATTATCGTAGACGAATTTACCGGACGCCTCATGTTTGGCCGCCGTTTTTCCGAAGGCCTGCATCAGGCTATTGAAGCCAAAGAAGGCGTTAAGGTTGAACGCGAAAGCCAGACCCTGGCAACCATCACTTTCCAGAACTACTTCCGTATGTACAACAAACTCAGCGGTATGACCGGTACTGCTAAAACGGAAGAACAGGAATTCCAGAAAATTTATGGTTTGGATGTTGTCGTAATCCCGACTAACAAACCGATGATTCGTATTGATTATCCGGACGTTATTTATAAAACCAAACGCGCTAAATATAAAGCTGCCGTTGCGGAAATTGAAGAATGCCATAAATCCGGCCGTCCGGTACTGGTAGGTACAACTTCTATCGCTCAGTCCGAAGAACTTTCCGCTATGCTGAAACGCCGCGGTATTCCTCATAACGTCCTCAACGCAAAATATCACGAAAAAGAAGCTGAAATCATCTCCCATGCAGGCCAGTACGGCGCTGTAACCATTGCTACCAACATGGCAGGCCGCGGTACCGATATTGTGCTTGGCGAAGGCGTGCCTGAACTTGGAGGGCTCCATATCATCGGTACGGAACGCCATGAAAGCCGTCGTATTGATAATCAGCTCCGCGGACGCTGCGCCCGCCAGGGCGACCCCGGTTCTTCCAAATTCTTCCTGTCTTTGGAAGATGACCTGATGCGTTTGTTCGGTTCGGATAATATTTCCGGCATTATGGATAAACTGGGCATGGAAGAAGACGAACCCATTGAACATAAACTGGTAACCAAATCCATTGAATCTGCACAGAAGAAGGTTGAAGCACGCAACTTTACCATCCGTAAACAGGTTTTGGAATACGATAATGTAATGAACCAGCAGCGTGAAGTTATTTACAGCCAGCGCCGCAAGATTTTGCAGCAGGCTAACCTGCGCGATACCATTATGGAAATGGTGCATAAGGTTGTAGACCGCACAATGGCCATGTATGCGCCGCCAGAGGTTTATTCCGAAGACTGGGATTTGCAGGCACTTATTAATTATGCCGAAGAATTCTACGCTCCGCACGGACTTTTGACTGTTGAATATTTGCAGAACCTCAGCCGTGAAGAACTGGAAGAATACCTGCATAAAGTTGCAGACGAGCATTACGCAGAACGCGAAGCCGCAATTACTCCGGAACTGATGCGTGAACTGGAAAACCTTGTAATGCTTAAAGTAGTAGACAATCACTGGATGGAACACCTTGATGCCATGGATATGCTGCGTGAAGGCGTTGGCCTGCGCGCATACGGACAAAAAGACCCGCTGGTTGAATATAAATTTGAAGCCTATGATATGTTCCAGGCTATGATTGATGCCATTCAGGATGACGTTGTGCGCTACATTTACCGTGTAAACGTAGTTACCCAGCCCAAGGTTGAAGACCGTCTTGAAAACGCTTCTACCAATGCGCAGGATGAAGGTACCAAACAGCCGGTTGTAAAAAAGGATGAACCAGGCCGTAATGACCCGTGCCCCTGTGGCAGCGGCAAAAAATATAAAAACTGCTGCGGCAAAGATAAATAAAAAAACATAAACTAAAATATATTACCTATGAAGGGATGTGAATTTGGTGCTGATAGAGGAATATAAACCTGAAATATCCGCATTAAAGCAAAAATTAGAGGAAATGAGGGGGTCTCTTTGACGTCGCTGCCAAAGAAGACCGCATTGCTGAATTAGAACATAAAATGGGTGCGCCCGATTTTTGGGACGACCCCGATGCAGCGCAGAAAACTGCGCAGGCAGTAACCCAGCTTAAAGCAGAAGTTGATACCGTCCGTACCCTTGAACAAAGGCTGGACGATTTGGAAGTAATGGTGGAACTGGCTTTGGAAGAACCGGATTCCGGCATGGATGAAGAACTTGCCGCCGGTTTGGAAACAGCCAAGTCTGAAATTGAGCATTTGGAACTCGGCATGCTGCTTAATGGCGAATATGATGCCAATAACGCTATTTTAACCCTGCATGCCGGTGCCGGCGGAACAGAGGCGCAGGACTGGACAAGCATGCTGCTGCGCATGTTTACCCGCTATGCTGAACGTGAAGGCTTCCAGATAGAAATGCTTGATTACCTTCCGGGTGATGAAGCAGGCGTAAAAAGCGCAACGCTGCAAATTAACGGCCATAATGCTTACGGTTATCTGCGCAGCGAAAAAGGCGTGCACCGTCTTGTGCGCATTTCTCCGTTTGACGCCAACGCACGCCGCCATACTTCTTTTGCGGCGGTAGACGTTATGCCGGAACTGGATGACAGTGTTGATATTAAAATTGACCCTTCGGATTTAAAAGTTGATACTTACCGCGCCAGCGGCGCAGGCGGACAGCACGTTAACAAAACAAGTTCCGCCGTGCGCATGACGCACTTGCCGACAGGCATTATTGTACAGTGCCAGAACGAACGCTCGCAGATTCAGAACCGTGAACGCTGCATGCAGCTTTTGCGCGCCAAATTATATGAATTTGAACGTGCAAAACAGGAAGCGTTGAAAAACGATATTGCCGGCGATTACCAGGATATTGAATGGGGCAGCCAGATTCGCTCCTATGTATTCCAGCCTTATAAAATGGTTAAAGACCACCGTACCGGAGCAGAAACCGGCAATGTCCAGGCAGTAATGGACGGCGGGCTTGATATGTTTATTGAGGCTTATTTAAGGTCGCAGCAAAAGAAAATTTAAGTACGGTAGTGGGTGGAGATAGCGATGAAAAGCCGTTATAATCCGTTCCTGCTTGCAGTTATGCTCATCGGGCTTATCGGTGCGTTGTGGCTTAATTACAGCAGATACGAAATTGAAAAACAAAACGATACCGTGGAAATGGCAATGGAGTACGAAGGCTTGCAGCAGCTTGCAGCCTGGGAAGGCCTGCCGTTTGATGATGTGCTGAAAAAATTTAAAGATGCCGGCGTAACTTCTCTGATAGTTTTTGATACTACATTGCAGAAACTTAACGATAAAGGGCTTGTTTACGCAGTAACCGGGCGTGAACTTTTGCAGGACGGAGTAAACGGCACCGGCGGCAGGTTTGCTGCTGCCATGCAGGATGAAATAATTGCCGATGCTGTTTATATTACCGGCGGCAGTTCTCACGTAACTTTTAAAGAAGTTGAGGAAGATTTGCACCTGCGCTATGCAGACAGCCGCATTACCGTTGTAAGCGAGTCTCCGCGCATTATCCGCGTATTGGGTGACCCGCGCATCCTTGAAAAAGACAACTACGATACCAAGCAGCCGCTCATGCAGGCTCCGCTCGGGCTTTCTACCGAAGAAATGCAGCAGGTAGCCGGTGCGGGCTTTAATGTTATCGTCCGTCCGCAAAATTACCTGCCTGTAACAGAAGCGCAGATTGACAGCGTTTTTGAGCGTATTGACCAATCCGGAGCCAATGTTGTTTCTTATATCGGCTGCGGTAAGGAAGTTGTAGGTTTCCCCAATAAACTGGACTATATGGCAGAAAAACTGAAAAGCCATAATATGGTGTTCGGTATGGTGGAGCATTATACCCAGCTTCAGTTTGCGCCAATGGAAGGATTAATTTCGCTGGCGGAAAAAATGGATTACCAGGTAGCGCGTTCTTATATTATCGGGCAGGATGAACAGCGTAAGCTGAAAATGCCGGAAGCCTTGCGTCGCTGGGCATTAACCGATGAAGAACGCAATATCCGCATTAATTATATTAAACCTTTTATGCTGCCGCAGAACGGGCAGGATATTTTAGAACTTAACCTTGACTATGTAAGCAGTATTGCCGCTGATGTGGAAGGACGCGGCTTTAAGCTTGGCACCAGTGATACTTTTGTAAATCCTGATGGCAGCGGCAGCGGCTACTTCCCCGAAAAAAAACTGCTTGTTTTGCCGGCGCTTGCCGTTGTGGCAGCCTGCATTATGTATTTAAGCCTTACCTTTGGCTTTTTGCCGTTTAAATGGCAGAACATTATTATGGTTTCTGCCGGTGTCTGTGTAAGCGCGCTGCTGTTTAAAATGCAGTCGCCGCTGCTGAGGCAGGCTTTGGCATTTGCTTCTGCATGTGTGTTCCCCGTGCTTTCAATGATTGTTGTTGTAGAGTGGTGGAATAACGTTAAAGTGCGCTGCAAATGCATGGTGCAGTTCATTATGCGCACTACGGTGCAGCTTGGCGCTGCCGTACTGATGTCTTTGTGCGGAGCAGCAATGATTTCCGCTCTGCTGGGCGATGTACGTTTCTTTTTGGAAATTGATATTTACCGCGGCGTAAAACTTACATTTATTATGCCGGTATTGTTAATGCTGCTGTGGTATGTTAAACGCTTTAATGTTTTCGGCGGCAAAACCGGCGGCGGTATTATTGATGATATCCGTTATCTTTTATCTACGCATATCCGCCTGGAACACCTTTTCATTTTAGGTGTGCTGGCTTTTGTGGTTTATATTTTTGTTGGCCGCAGCGGCCATACTTCCGGCGTGCCTGTTTGGGGTATTGAACTTAAAATGCGCGCTATGCTGGAGCAGCTTATGTATGCACGTCCGCGCACCAAAGAATTTATGATCGGGCATCCCGCCTTTTTCGTAGCGGCTTATGCTGCTTATTATAAAGCACCGCGCCTGTGGCAGATGATTCTGGTAGCCGGTGCGGTAATAGGGCAGGGCAGCCTTGTGCAGACTTTTGCGCATATGCGTACTCCTGTTATTATGAGCTATATCCGCGCACTTGACGGTTACTGGCTTGG